>ENA-ORMR01000014-ORMR01000014.1-human-gut-metagenome-genome-assembly--contig:-NODE-14-length-225374-cov-40.173319_pt1 | contig 225374 bp, 231 predicted proteins | sample MGYA00242107_ERZ509003 | MGnify/ENA primary metagenome ERZ509003 (study PRJEB26280, sample SAMEA2338699) | human gut metagenome | biome: human gut; feature: human-associated habitat; material...
GCGCACACGCAAAAAAAATCCCCACGGCTTCGCGTGGGACTTTATTTTGGCGCACTGGGGGCGGATTCACTCGGCAATAATAAATATTGCCTGCGTGGCATTCGTAACGTTTCGCACGGCGCAAGTGCTTGTGCTCAACTACTCATTGTCGAACGCTGCGCGTTCAAATCGCGGGGCGCACACGCAAAAAAAATCCCCACGGCTTCGCGTGGGACTTTATTTTGGCGCACCCGGCGCGATTCGAACGCGCAGTCCCCGCCTTCGGAGGGCGATGCTCTATCCAGTTGAGCCACGGGTGCAAGTCACGCTTATTATAAATATCCCCATACAAAATGCAAGAATTTAACAATATTCTTGTATTCAACATCCCTTTTACTGTACACTGCATTGCACGGGGGATGTGATAAATGAAGTTTCTTTCTATGATATTGACACTGATACTGCTGGCCGCGTGCAACAGTGTTTATTTTCAGCCAAACTCTATTGACCCGACCCAGGTATTTTATGCCGACCGCGGCGGTTACGGTATGCGTAAAAGCATAAAGCAAAAAATGGATGAACGCGGATATAATGTCATCGTCGGAACCGCCGTGTCCAGTCGCGATGCCACAACAAATGCGGAAAGCATAGAAATAGATTCCGCTGTTGTACCGGACGATGCACGCTATATAGTAAAGGTATCCGAACGACGCGAAAAGTTTAATCCGTTCTGGTGCCCGTTTAACGGTTTCTGGTGGTGGAATTTTAATATTTCTATTGCCGACCAAAAAACAGGCGCCGAACTATTGGCGTGGCGCGGACGCGCGTGTCAAAACAGTGCGCTGCGTATGCTGGACGATATATTGGATGAAATGGAGGTAAAAAATGTCAGCCAACAATGATATTCGATCCGTAATAGACGTTATCAAATCGTGCGATGATGTACAATTATGTACAACCCGCCTGGACGGCTATCCGGAAACGCGTCACGTTATGAACGCGATGAACCGCGAAATTGGCGATTTAGAATTGCACTTTTTAACCGGACGCGAAACGCCAAAGTTCAAACAGATTCAAAAAAATCCAAAGTGCTGTCTGTATTATTTTAACCCCCAGACGCGATATGCCGTACGCCTGTTTGGTGAAATTGCCGAAGTTGCAGATACCGCAACGCGTGAAAAAATGTGGCACGATGATTACAAGAAATTTGGATACACCGGCCCGTCGGATACCAATTTTGTATTATTGCGCATCAGACCGACATCATATAAATTCTATGTCGGTGATGAAATGAAAACTGGATTGATATAAAAAAACAGCGACTTTATGTCGCTGTTTTTTATGAGTAGCAACAGGGTTGAGTATACACGTATGTTCCGTTGCTGTCGGTACCACCAGTACTGACACAGCATCCATCAATGCTTGTTGTTCCCGCTGATGATGTTCCGGGGGATGGACACTGCGTGCACGGCGCCTCCCCCAGAGGAGCCACTCCTGTTCCATAATATCCGGCGGCACATCTGGATTGAAACATTTTGGAACAAACACACGTCTGGGTATTACAGGTCGCCTGAGTTCTGCGTTCTACGCCATTAGCACCGCTGACCCAATCAGTTGATTCACAATCATCACACGTGCCGTCACATACAATCCCGCTGCCGGTACAGGTATTATATGTATATGTTTTGTTACAGCCATTTCCAACAAGCACGCTTTCTTCTGTCAATGTATATCCAGCATTACAGGCGGTACAATTTCTGATTTTAAATGTTGTTGGATCCCCGTACGAACCTACCATAGCATACGCATAACAAGTATCTGTATAACTCCTGCAATTCGATACAGACGATTCCATTACGGAATTTGCTTGACAGGATGTTACCAGGCACTGTCCTATTGCTATAGAATGTGCCGTACCACATTGCAACATTATTACTAGACCCGACATTAGTATAAACACAATTTGTGTTCGTTTCATTTTGCCCGATTATTTTCGACATAAACGGGAGAAACAAAAAGTGCAGGAATCGGGGATTTTTACAAAAATAAAAACACCGATTTTAATCGGTGGTTTATTTTCGGCATTTATTTGATTCTATTTTACCCCAATTTCCACGCCTGCGTCAACATTATTTTTGCCGTTTTATATCGACCGATTTTATTCGGCAAAAACGGGAGTTTGAAATTATGAGATGTCATATCACAACTATTTTTGCGATTGCGTGTATAATCGCAACCATACAACCAACATTTGCCCTGACACAAATGTGTATAAAAACAAGATGCGCCCAAACTGGCAAAGAGCCAGTCAACAATCCGCAAAATTGTGGAACATATGATATATTTTGTTACGGTGACAATGCATATAAATCGTGCACGTCGTGTAAAACCGGATATGCATTAAAGGAGTATAATACATCAGAGAGTAGCTGCAGCTATCAAACAACCTGGAATAATTGCGAGGCCGAATCCGAAGGTGGCGAAGAATGTGACGGTACCTGTGATTTTTGCTTTGGCACATTCTGGAGAGATCTTTCTGCCAATTTAGGATACCAGTCACGCACAAACGCAACGTGTAACACCCTGACGTGCGTTTGTACACATACAACAGAATACAGGTGTGCCGCCGGATATTATGGCGCGAAACCAAGCTGCAGAACAATTACAAATGTTGGAACCGTTTGCAGTGGTTGCACCGCCTGTCCCGACGTTCCGGACAAAGTTGACTATGTTGATGAGTCATACCGTATAACCAGTGACGCGGGGGATAATGATAGCATAGAAAAATGCTATATAGACGGTATAGGCACAGATAATTTTATCGCCGACAAAACCGGACACTACACAGTTGTTGGCGGCAAATGCTATTACAGCGAATAAAAAATCCGCCGTTTGGCGGATTTTTTATTTACACAACAACGATTAGTCGTCGATTTTTGCGTATTCACAAAAACCTTCGTTCGTGTCACAGCGGGAAATTGTACCTTCGCTGATGAAATAGCCCTGTGGATGCAGGCAGGCCGGGCAAACTTTTGGTGCCTCGGTTCCAATGTGCCACATACCGCAGTTTGTGCAACGCCACATAACGATTTTATCCTGTTTGAACAATGTACCGGATTCAATCGCGTCAATCAATGCACGATAACGTGATTCGTGATAGCGTTCCGCATAGCCGATATTTTTCAGCACTTCGGCGATGGAATCAAAACCTTCCTGGGCCGCAATTTGTGCAAATTTTGGATACATATAGGTGTTTTCTTCGTGTTCACCGTATGCGGCCGCCTGCAGATTTTCCAATGTTGTGCCGATTTTGCCCGCCGGATATGACGCGGTTATTTCCAAATCGCCCCCTTCCAAGAACTTAAACAGACGGGACGCGTGTTCCTTTTCCTGTTCGGCCGTTTCCAAAAAGATTTTTGAAATTGCCTGGTAACCTTCGTCCTTGGCCCGGGATGCAAAGAAAGTATAGCGGTTGCGCGCCTGAGATTCACCGGCAAACGCAATCAATAAATTCTTTTCAGTTTGTGTGCCTTTTAATGACAATGCCATTTTCTATTCTCCTTCGATGTTTTATGATTTGTGTCCAAATCTTACCAGATAAATATCCAAAAAGCAAATTTTCCATAATAACGTGATTTCTGGTTATTTTTCACGCTTTGCCATTGTATTTTTACACGCCACCGCGTGAATTAAATCCATATACTCATCATACAGACGTATTCCCAAAAACGCGCGCGCGTCGGCAATCGTGCGACCGTACGACCAATATGTCCCCTTGTCCGTTGTGTACTTTGCCACAATCATATCAAATCGTGGTTCCAACGGGCCATAGCAATTATATGTCAACAGTGCCGCCCGATAGTATTCAAAAAATGTTTTTTCATTATGTTCAATGCGCGAACCCAAAATCATCGGACGGTCGCGTATCATACTGATGTTATAATCATTTTTATCCTGGACACGCCACAATCCGCCGATAAATTCCACACAACCGACCGGCACATCACACAATGGAACGGTTGTCTCATCAGATTTATATGCACGCGCATTTTGTGCACAATCGTTATTATATTGCAGTTGTTTTTGCGCAATCGTTTGCGCCGCCATCGGGTTTCGTTTATTCATTTTTTTCTATTTCCACAAATTTTTTCTCTATTGCAGAAATCAACTCGCTTATCCCCACCCTTCCTGCGGCACTGATTGTCATTATTTCCGGACGACGTTTACGTCCAAAAGATTTCTTAAATGCGGTCATACGTTCCTGTAAATCATCGGGCGCAATCGCATCCATCTTGTTTATGACGACCATTTCCGGTTTTCCCGTCAAATCACCGCCATAGGAATCCATTTCAAAGCGTATCGCACTATAGCGCGCCGCCCAATCTGGCTCTGTACCGTCAATAACGTGCAAAATCATTTTTGTACGTTCGGCGTGACCTAAAAACCGATCGCCCAGACCAACACCAGTGTGTGCACCCTGAATCAACCCAGGTAAATCAACCAGCACAAATTCACGGTTATGCGCGTACATAACACCCAGTTGCGGATTCAATGTTGTGAACGGATAGTTCGCAATCTTGGGACGCGCCGCGGTCACGGCCGACAACAATGTTGATTTCCCAGCATTAGGAAATCCAACCAATCCGATATCCGCAATCAGTTTCAGTCGCAGGACAACGGTTCGTTCCTCGCCCGGCAGACCATCGTTCGCCTGGCGCGGGGCGCGGTTTGTCGGGCTTTTGAAATGCAGATTGCCCCACCCGCCGTTTCCACCACGTGCGGCCAAATATTCCATACCGTCCACGTTCAGGTCAGCGTATTCTATTTCTTCGTTTTCAGACAAAATAACCGTCCCGGTCGGCACCGGCAAAACCAATGTATCGCCAGACGCACCAGTTCGCATTTTCCCCATACCGTTTTCGCCCCGCCCCGCGGCAAAGTGCGTTTTATATCGATAATCTATCAAAGTATTTACATTTGGTACCGCACGAAATACAACGTCACCACCACGGCCGCCGTCGCCACCGTTCGGGCCGCCGAATTCGATGTACTTCTCTCGCCGGAAACTGGCACTGCCGTTGCCACCGTCACCCGCCTTGATATGAATTTTTGCCTTGTCTAGAAACTTCATCCGTTTATCTTTGTTTTTGGTCATTATAACTTAAAAACTTGCAATTACCACCATAAATATTATAATTATTTCGTCACAAAAGTGATGATGATTCTGAATCCGTTGCGGAATAGTCGTTTTGGACTGGGGGGCGGTACCCCACAGCTCCACCATTAAACATTATGGGGCTGACATAGTTTCGACAGGCGAAGTAAAGGCAAATCGGTTGAATCCGACGTGGCGTCGTTAAAAGCCGAATAAAAACTGAATGGCGATAGAATCGCTGCGAACGACAACGTTCGCCTTGCAATGGCCGCCTAATAATGGATTGGATATAATTGGCGATTGTTGATTATATCCGTTTGGCTTATTGCGGGGCCGACCGGGTGCCCGGCAACAGAAACCCGGCAAATTGATTCACAGGGGATAAAACAACTAAAAAGGTTTTAAGATGTTTGGAAAAGTTAAAAAAGTGTTCTTTACTAGTATGTTCGGCATTTTGTATATTTCTTTTGTTGCACAGATTGTTTATATCCTGGGCTGGGTTCCGGGTATTGATGGTAAACTGGCTTGGATGGGTATGCTGGCGTTTGAATGGCTGGCACTGATTGCCGCACGTTATCTGTCAAAGCGTTCCAGCAACAACGCGCAATATAACGGGTATGGTCGTCGTCGTTAAATAAAACAACTGAATATAATGACACGAAAGTCCCCGTTATCGGGGACTTTTTCATACACCTTGAAAACGCACAAAAAAACACTTATATTAAAAGCGCTATGAGAAACTATATTTTACCTTTTCGTGATTTAGTTGTACACCCTGGTCTGACAGTGCCGGCATATATTGACAACACCGTGTCTGTCGCGTGTGTAGAGGCCGCCGCCGCGGCCAATCAAAAACTGGTCATCACGCCACAGCGCAGTTGGTCATATCCAACAAACCCAAATGATTTGTTTGATGTCGGCACCGTTGGCGAAATCGCCCAGGTTTTACGCCTGCCGGATAACACGGTGCATTTGATTCTGCGAACAACAGAAGTGGTTCAACTGTCCAACATAACCGTCGAAAACGGCATCTTTACAGCGGACACAACCCCAGTTGAAATCCGGGACGACAGTAATCTGGAACAGACGATTGCTTTGCGTGACAAAGTGGTGGAAAATCTGCAATTACTGGCCACAACACGCAAATTCAAAATGGACAAAATTCGCGCCATAATTCAGAATTATCCAATGGCGGCCTTTGTCGATTCCATTATTCAAACGATTGAGTTGGATAATGATGATGCGGTACGTATTCTGCGCGCACGTTCGTGGCGTGAAAAACTGATGCTGTTATTAGAACGCATAAACCTGTTGGTTGAAACTGCAAAAATCGAAGATTCTATCAACCGCCGTGTTCACGAACAAATGGAAAGTGGCCGCCGCGAAGCAATTCTGCAGGAAAAAATGCGCGCAATTCAACGTGAAATGGGTGGCGACAATGACGAAATGGATACTGAAAACCTGCGCAAGCGCATTGAACGTTCTGCGATGCCGCGCGACGCCAAAGAAAAGGCAATGTCTGAATGGAAACGTATGCGCAGTATGTCACCAATGTCAAACGAAGGCGCACTGTTAAAAACATACATCGAAGAATTGTTGTCTATGCCGTGGGATAAATCAGACAACCAGCCGATTGACCTGAAAACTGCGCGCGCGGTGCTGGATTCCCAGCATTCCGGGATGCAACCGGTCAAAGAACGTATTTTGGAACACATCGCCGTTATGAAGAAAACCGGCGGCAATCAGGGCAGCATTTTATGCTTCGTCGGCGCACCGGGTGTTGGCAAAACATCATTATGCAAATCAATTGCGGACGCACTGGGGCGCAAGTATCAGCGTATATCCCTGGGCGGAATTTCAGACGAAGCGCATTTCCGCGGGCATCGCAAAACATACATCGGTGCCCAGACGGGGCGTATTATGGACGCCCTGAAACGTTGCAAGGCAAACAATCCGGTAATCGTACTGGACGAAATTGATAAAATGGGACGTGATTGGCGCGGCGACCCAGAATCCGCGTTGTTGGAAATACTGGATCCGGAACAAAACAAATCTTTCCGTGATCATTATCTAGAGGTTGACTTTGACCTGTCCAACGTACTGTTTATTGCAACTGCGAACAGTTTGAATATGTCCAATGCGCTGAAAGACCGTATGGAAATTATTGAAATCCCCGGATACAGCGAAGATGAAAAAGTCCAAATCGCACGTGAACATTTGATTGCGCGTGCGGCGCGTGATACGGGCTGGAACATTGAAAACGTGATTATCAGCGATGATGCGCTGCGTCACTTGATACGCAATTATACATCCGAAGACGGTGTGCGTGAGCTGCAACGTGAATTGACGGCATTGTTGCGGCGCACTCTGCTGGAACACGACGGCGAAGATGTTAAAACCGAATTCACGCCACAGAAAATAGACGACCTGTTGCGTATGCGAAAATCGGCGGCAATGTCAAAGCGTATCGGTTTCGGTGTTCGTATATAAGGAAATAAAATGATTCTGGTAATAAACACATCTGGTGCGGGTTTGGAATTTGTACTGGATGACAAATACAAACATATTGATGCGGAAAAACAATCGATTGCCCTGCCCGATCAGGCGGAAAAATTCCTGGACGAATGCGGTGCACAATGGTCTGATTTAACGGCAATCGGTGTCGTCGTCGGTCCGGGCAGTTTTACTGGAATACGACTGGGCATCGCATATGCCAAGGGATTGGCACTGGGGCTGAATATACCGGTTGTGCCAGTAAACGCGTTTGAAATATATCTGCGCGCGACACCGGACGCATTTGTTGCAATAGATTCTGGGCGTGGGGATTTCTTTGTCGCGGCCGACGGCCTGGCACCCTGCACTATGTCTATTGATGATGTAGAGGTTCGCCAAATGGACTGGCCACGCACAGTCGGACACAAACCATTTGATTTGCACAATGCGGTGGCGATTGTTTCCGACAAATTGAAATCCGGGAATATAGAACCTGTTGTTCCGATGTATCTGCGCCCCAGTTATGCGGAACAAAATAAAAAATAAATGTTGGACACACTGGAAAATCTTCATCGTACCTGTTTTCCACACAAACCGTGGACAGCGTCAGATTTTGCGGACTTGAAAAAATCCGGCTGTGACATTATGGCCAGCCAGAACGGTTTTGTCGTATGGCGTGTTGTCGCGGACGAAGCAGAAATTATAACGATTGGTGTACACCCCGACGCACGTGGCACTGGTATTGCATCCGCAATGCTGACACTGGTTGAAAACGACGTAAAAAAGCGTGGCGGAACAAAAATATTTTTAGAAGTGGCCGCCGATAATCAGCCAGCACGCGCACTGTATGAAAAAAACGGATATGTCAACATAGGCGTCCGCCCAAAATATTATGACGGCACCGACGCTATATTGATGGAGAAAACGCTATGACCAAATCATCATACATTCCGACCAGCGCTGAAATTATAAAACGCGTTCCCAAAACGCCCGACAATCAATATGGTTGCATTACCGTCAACAGCGTTCCAGTTGACACGCCGTCAGTTGTTGCACTGGGCGGCGAATTGACGACAACAGCACAGGCCGCAAATTCGTATGCAAAAACACTGCAAAATGTTTTGAACGAAAACAAAGTGTATGGTGTTGACGTATATTCTGTTACATATCATTTTGGTTCCAGCAATCCTGGCCTGGAACGGGCGGAACAGTACCGCATTGCCGGTCGCCGTCTGGTAAAAGATGAAAATCTGAATCCGATTGCACAACATACGCGCGAATTGACACTGCGCGATATGCGTAAAAACGAACCAGTCCCAAACTATGTACGGCAACTGTACAATATTCTGATGCGACCGCGTATTACGGACGCTGCCGGCGCGCCGGTCAATGTTGACGATGCGATTTCGCGTGTACACCGTATAAAGTTCTATGCGCATTGTCACGGTGCGTCAACACTGTGGCAAATGGCAAACCTGATGTATGAAGATATGAAAAAACTGGGTTATACACCCGCAGAAACCCAACGTATTCAACACGAAGTATTTGTAATCCAACACAGTCCAATCGCCCCACTGACAGGCCAACGCTTTACAACACTGTCGTTTGCATCAGCCGAAGACACAATGATGCAACATCACAATAATTTATTTGCCGATTGGATTTATGAAAACTCGGCAGACATAGTGCCAAGTTTCTTTGACGGGACCAAAGGAAATATTTTTGTTGCCGGACGACTGAAAGAAAAATCGTTCCGTGAACACGACCATTCCGGATTGGCGGCCACAGACGAAGATATCTGGCCGCTGACGGTGGACGGTAAAATTATTTTCGGGGCCGAACGCAACGCATTGGTTCGTGCAGCCCAGCACGCAACTGTCGGCGCGCCGGTTCCATCCGCCGAACAAATGGTTGACGGTAACGGGATCGATTTTTCCCAACTGAAAAAGAACGGCGAAATACTGTATAAAGTTATGCTGAATGATTTGCGTCAACAAAATCTAAAACACGATTATCAAAAATAACGTCACGCGGTCGCAGGGGCGACGCAATATGCATATCGGACGCATTACGTGTACGCGACAGTGCAACATATGTTTGGCCGTGGGCAAACGCACCACGCGAAATATCAACAATCACACTGTCCAGTGTCTTTCCCTGGGCCTTGTGTATAGTCATCGCATATCCCAGATTCAGTGGAAATTGTTTGAAACTGCCAACTTCGTTTTCCTGCAGACGGTCATTTTCATCACGAACATATTCTATTTTCTGCCATATGTCCGGCTTTACAGTGACGATGTCGCGCGTGTTGTTTAATAACTCAACCGTTATTTCGCGCGTGCCCAATGTACGAACTATACCCATAGACCCGTTATGCCACTTATCCCCGTTTTTCACAAACACAACCAGTGCGCCAACCTTTAACGTTAAATTCATCGGTGCCGGTACGTCGCGTTCGGAAAAGTTTCCATTTAATTCCCCGGTATATGTGATTTCCGGGGCGTCTATCTGTCCCAGGCGCGACGCATTTATTCGTTCGGCAACCGCACGAAACGGCGTAATAATAACCGCGTTTTCACGGCGCGATGCGTCCGCAATCTGACAATTATTAAAGAAATCTAATGCACTAATATCATTATGGCGCAGTCGGCGCAGGTTTTCCAACAGCGCGGCATCACTTTGCCGATATACCAAATCAAAATCATAACGTAAAAAATCCGCACGCCGATATGCATTACTGTCAAAGAAATAGGCATTGTCGTGTCCGTATTCTGCGCGATAGTATTCCATTGCGTCGCGCGTAATAACCGGCGGCAGTTGGAACAAATCGCCAATGGCCACCACCTGCAGACCACCAAACGGCGCATTGTTTCGCCGCGCGCCGCGTGCCAATATATCAATCGCGTCCAACAAGTCGGGTGCCACCATTGATATTTCATCAATTATCAACACGTCGGCGGCATTTAATATATTGCGTGGTTTGGCCTTTAACTTTAACAATTCCGGCATAATGAAATCACGTGGCTGAATTTGAAACAGCGAATGAATCGTCTGGCCGCCCACATTCAACGCCGACACCGCGGTCGGACAGGCACAAATTATACGCTTTTTAGACGCGCTTTTCAGATAATTTACAAATGTCGATTTACCGGTTCCCGCCTGGCCCAGAATCAATAAATTAGAATTGGTGCGTTCAATCGCGTTGAAGGCACTCATCTGCGTATCGCTTAAGATTTTTACCAGTTCGGACATAGCATATATATTGGCACAGCACACAATAAAAATAAAGCGGATAATAAAAATCACTTGCAACAAAATTGAAAAGGTATATAATGGCGTCCGTGGGTTAGTAGCTCAGTTGGTTAGAGCGGAGCGCTCATAACGCTTTGGTCGTGGGTTCAAGTCCTACCTAACCCACCACACATTTACGCGCCGATGGCGCGTTTTTTATTATCAATTTGGTATCTATAATTATTTTATATTTATATTTCTTTATTTTTCTCTTGCACGATATAAGTGATTTTTTCTAGAATAAAATATAAAAGAGAGGAAAGTATGGGAAAAAGTCGCTATTTTCTGGGCATTTTTGCATCTTTATTCATTGCATTTTTTACGGGCAATGTGTTGGCCGCGGGATATTCGTGTCCGTCATATAAAAAATATACATCGTGTAACACCAACTATTATATGAGTGGTGGGCAAGTTGCCGGTAACAGTTGTAATGCCTGTGGTGCAAATTCAACATCGTCTGGTGGCACAGCAGCGACTTGTACCTGTAACAAGGGATACAGTTCAAATGGAACTGCGTCTGGTTCATCAACATCCACCAGTGGGTGTTCTATTATCAAGGTAACCTGCGCCGCGGGTAAATATCTGCCAAAGGGTCAGACGGCGTGTGTAAACTGCCCGGCGGGTTCTTATTGCAAGGGCGGAACACAGTATAGTTACAGCGCAACACAAGATCAGGGAATAACTGACTCGTGCCCCACTAACTATCCAAACTCCGCCGCGGGTTCCGATGCCATAACCGACTGCTACAGTAATACAAAGTCCCGTACGTGGACCGGTTCCCAGGTGAACGGCAGTACGCCAACAAACTGCGCCAGTGTAACGGAATGGAATGCCTGTTCTAATCCGGCGTGCGAATATGTCGCGTATTCCAATGCAACCGGCAATGGTGACGGCACAATCAAGTCCGGATGCAGCACAAATAATGAATCCTGTACCAAAACACCAAAGGCCGTCACAGCAAAGGCAAACTTCTATGTGAACGGAACAAGCTGCAGTGCCTGCCCGTCTGGTTATCCGAAATCCGACGGTGGCAATATCAGCAGTGCGTACTGCTATGTAACAAAAACGAAGACAGGATCCCAGGTGAACGGCAGTGTTCCGGCCAACTGCGCCAGTGTTACATCGTGGACTGCCTGTACACCGGGATCTTGCACATATAAAGATTATCAAAGCGCGACTGATACAACGTGCACGCCAACTAACTGTACAAAAACGGTTGCGGCGGTAACCGCAAATGCGGGTTACTATGACAATGGGACAACCTGCCCGGCGTGTAGCTCTGTGGGTGACGGGACATACAAATTGTCCGCGGCTGGTAACGATGGCGGTTCATCTAAATGTTACAAGAACTGTACACGTGCCTGTACAAAGCAAACTTGTCCGGCAAATGCAACCTGTACACACGGTTCACAAACAACCAGTGGCACGCAGTATTATGGCGGTTCGTGCAGCGCGGCGGCATCAACGTGTACTTTGTCATTCACGTGTAATGCGGGATATGTTAAAAATTCTGCTGGAACCGCGTGCGAAGCAGCAACATACACCATTACATATAAAAATGGTGGTGGCACCGGTGCAGATCAAACCCAAAATGTAAAGTACAAGGAAAACTTTACAACCAAAGCGGCAAACACATTTACTCGCCCGGGATATACGTTCAAAAGTTGGGGTGGCAGTTATCCGAATGCCAGCAGTGATTACGTATATAACACAACAGGCAACACAACATTGACCGCACAATGGACGGCCTGTGCGTCAAATCCGACAGGTGCCGGAACCTGCAGCTGTGGACCAACCCAGTATCCAAACGGTTCGGGATGTTCAAACTGCAGCGTATCGTGCAGCAGCGTTTCTGGATTTACATTGGGCACATATAATGTATGTAATTCACAAACAAACAGCGTATGTTATCGCAACTGTACAACAGCGGACGTTGCCAATTCCACCGCGGTCAGTGGAACCGTGACCAAGGGCGGAACCAGAAGCTGTGCCGCAACATCGTGTGCAGCAAACTACTATCTGTCGGGCAGCGGATGCGCCGCGTGCGTTCCGAACGCGACCTGTCCGGGTGGTGGCGAAACATTTGAATGTAACGACGGATATCATCTGTCCAGCGACGGCAGAAGCTGCGAACCAGACGAATATACAATCACACTGAAAAAGAACGGTGGTTCCGGTACTGTAAATGGTTCAACCGGCACAAATGATGCTGTGCAAACCTGTAAGCACGGTCAAATGTGCACTCTGCCTGATGGGTCTGGTTTGACACGTAATGGTTATGCATTTACTGGTTGGGGTACGTCTGCGGGTTGCACCAGCGGAATATTCCAGGAAACATTTACCAGTGCCGCAACCAGATATGCCTGCTGGTCACAGCAAACAACCACGTGCCAAGCTGGTAAGTACTATAACGGCACCGAACACGTGACCTGTCCGGCGGGGATGTTCTGTCCGGGTACCGGCAGCGCAAATATCGGTACCGCTGGATGCGGAACCGACTGTCCGGGTGCTGGTACGTCGCCAACCGGTTCAACCAGCAACACTGCGTGCTATATAACCTGCTCTGGCGGTTCAGTCACCGGTGGAACACGCGCGCCAGTTGATGAAACACCAAATTATAATGGTTCGTCATATCCGGCCTGTACATATACTGCAACCTGTAATGCTGGCTATGTTGCCAAGAATCAGGGCACAGCAAGCGCAACGTGCGAAAAGTGTACTGACGGTGTGAACTGCCCGGGTGGTACAGATGACACCGAACCAGAAGAATGTCCGGCTGGCTCATACTGCGAAGAAGGTATTGTAAAGGCCTGTCCGTCGGGTGGTACATCCGCGGCCGGTGCGGGTGATATAACCGACTGTTATAAGACCTGTGCGCCGACATTGGATATTGACAATGGTACAGCCACATCAAATGGTAATGCGTACTATACTGGTTCTGCATATCCGGCCTGTCAATATACAGCACAGTGTGACGAAAACTATACCGCACAAAACAGTCCGGGACCAAATCCGACCTGTGTCTGGGCAGATCCAGACGCGTGTCCGGCTGGTTCATACTGCCCAGAAGATGGCAGTGGTCCGATTGCCTGTCCTGACGGTGGTACGTCCGACAGTGGCGCAACATCTGAAAGTCAGTGTTACAAAACCTGTACGGACAAGCCGATAACCGGTGGTACAGCAAATGCGGATAAAGATAAGGTCAACTGGACTGGCAGCACATATCCGGCCTGTACATACACGGCGGACTGTGATGCGGGATATGTCGCGTCCGGAAACGGAACAACGGGTGCAACCTGTACCCCGTGTGAAGACGGTGTAACCTGTCCGGGTGGCTCTGACGAAGGCGAACCCGAAGAATGCCCCGCTAACTCTTACTGCGAAGCTGGTATTGCCAAGGCGTGTCCAGACAGTGGTCTGTCCGCAGCGGGTTCGGATTCCATAACCGACTGTTATAAGACCTGTGCGCCGACACTGGAAATTGACAACGGCCAGGGTATATCGACAGGCAACGCGTACCATAACGGCACAAACTATCCACAATGCCAATATCGTGCGCAATGCGATGAGAACTATACCCCACAGAACAGCCCAAGTGCGAATCCGTCCTGTGTATGGGGTGATACCGATGAATGCCCCGAAGGATACTATTGTCCGCCTGATGAACCAAGCCCGCTGGCCTGCCCGGATGGCGGTACATCAGCCAAGGGTTCAACATCTATAACCCAGTGCTATAAGATATTCGACGACTATGACGGGTTCCAAAATGGTACTGCATCGGCAAAGTGCTTCTATCAGTCATCGACATCACAATATGACGCCTGCAGCATCATAGAAGTCAAGAGTTGTATCGCTGGTTACTGGTACGCGCAACAGAATTCGTTCCTGTGCAGTGGCACAACAAGTGGATTCTATAGCCCGGCTGGTGACACAAAACAAACGGCGTGTCCGCGTGATACGGCCGGTGGCAAAGTGGAATCATCCGAATATGCGGATAGTTACACGGATTGCTATAAGACCTGTTCTTTGACTGTTGACAATTCAACATCAGTCGCGGCAACAGAAAACACTGTGTACGGCATCAGTGCCGACGAATATGCGGCCTGTGAGTTTACAGTGACCTGCAAAACGGGTTATACGGTACAAAACAACGTTTCTGAAAATCCGTCCTGCGCGGCCAACCAGTACACAGTTACACTGGATAAAAACGGTGGCACTGGCAGCACCGCGGCCAGCGTGCAATGCACGTTCGACAGTGGCGAATGCACCCTGCCCGCAACAAGTGGGCTAACCCGTCCGGGCTACACCAGCGGTGACAGATGGTGTGCCGACCGTAATGGAAGCGGACCGTGCTATTATGCGGGTCAGGCGACCAGTGCGAATATATCCGCAAACGGTACGGATACAACACTGTATGCAATGTGGACGCCGAACGTGTACACCGTGAATCTGGACGGCCAAAACGCCGATGTTGACGGTGAACCAGAAACTGTGTATCTGAAATACGCAAACGGCTGGTTCAGTAATGAAGGCGCAACAACGTCAATAGATACACTGACGACCGTTCCGGAAAGAGGCGGATATGAATTCGCGGGATATTACAGCGAAACATCTGGCGGCACCCAGGTAATCGGTTCGTCTGGTAAATTCCAGACCAGTGAAGCCGCATTGACGTTCACAACCACCGAACCGGCGACTATATACGCCAGATGGTCGGCTGGAACAACAAACTGTGCGGCGGGCACATACTATACCGGTACCGGAACACAGTGTGAAACCTGTACAGCAAACCACTACTGCCCGGGCGGCAACTTCGCAACCGACAGCGGCACGCCCGAGGGATTAAACGCCTGTCCGGAACAGGGTTCATCGGCCAGTGGCGCGGATTCTATAGCCAAATGCTATAAGACCAAGTTGACATACACTGCAACGCACGGCAGCGGAACACAGACCTGTAACTATGACGCGGATGCGGCATCGTACAGCGCCAACTGCACGGATAAGGTGATAACGGCCTGTGACGCGGGATATTGGCTGGAAGATGCAGAAAATGAAAATCCGGACTGTGCGGCCGTTGGCAACGGATACTACAGCGGTGAAGATATCATCACCCGTACCCAGTGCCCGAACGGTGGCAATACGGATACGACAACCGCAACAATAGTTCAGCAGTGCTTTAAGACAGGACTGACGTACGAAGCGGTATATGGTTCGGGGACACAACGCTGCTTCTATTCCAGCGGGGACGGTGCGTCCGCTGTGTACCAGCGTGACTGTGACACCAAGGTAATCGACAGTTGCCGTGGCGGATATTGGCTGGAAAATCCGGACGACACTGACTGCGTCGCGGTTGAACAGAACTACTACAGTGATTCTGGCGACGTTGAACGTCACGCCTGCCCGGCGAACGGTAAGACCAACGGCACAACATCCGACAGCATACTGTTGTGTTACAAGGATGGTCTGCCATATACCCAGGCAGAACACGGAACTGGCGAATATCTGTGCTACTATACCAGTGGCGAAGATGACGATGCTATATATGCGTCCAGTTGCGACCTGCCGACGATGACAAGTTGTGATGCCGGATACTATTACGACCACCTGGTATTGGCAACCGACTGTATGGCCGTGGGCATCGGGTATTACAGCCCGGCGGTTGATACGACACGCCACGCCTGTCCGTTGGGTGGTACAACCGAAACAACAACCAGTGCCGCATCTTCGGATTGCTATCGCGACGATATGGCGTGTGATATCGAAAATGGTTCGGGTGAACAGACCTGTAACTATGACGAAACCGGCGGTAACTATACAGCCGACTGTCAGACCTGTAATGTAACGTCGTGCGACGAAGGGTTCTCGCAGGTGGGTAACACTTGTATCAACTGTCCGGCCGGCAGCGTATGTAACGAAGGCCAGCAACAGACCTGTGCGTCACTGACAGGCGGGCAATATCCGAACTCTGACGCGGGTACAGACGATGAAGCAATGTGCTATCGTGATTGCGAAATGGCGCAAAACGCCGCCGCAATGGACGGACGTGATTACTATGGAATACCGGACACCTGTGAAATCAAGCGCTGCGCCGCGGGATACACACTGGATAATGGTCAATGCGTCGAATGTCCAGAAGGCAGTTTCTGCGACGGCACAACGGATCCGGAAAATCCGGGTGATGATGTGAAATCCTGTGCTGATTTAGGTAATGGGGACTGGGCATTGTCATTACCAGGCGCCAAGGATGAAAGCGGTTGCTATCAGGCCTGTGAAGCGTACGAAGTGGTAAATGGAACGGCCGTTCCGGTTAGCGACAAGGCATTCTATCCGAACGAATGCGAATACAAGGGCGAATCCACAACAGGAAATCCGTGCGAAATTATTGACGGCGTGTGTGTGGAAACATCCTGTAACGCTGGATATGAAATGAAGGACGGCACCTGTGTACCGTGCGACCGCGAATATGCCCTGTCGTACAAGGATGGCGGCGCGTGCCAGGTGGCAGAATGCGTGCTGGGCTATCATCCGAACGGTGACAAGTGCGAAGTCAACATTCAGGAATGCAGTGCGCCAAACGCGATATCTGCAGAAAGAACGTGGGACTTTGAAAAGAACGCATTTGGATCTTGTATGATAAAAGAATGTGAATATGGGTATCATCTGGCTTCTAATGCGTGCGTTTCGGATATGCAACCCTGCAACGTTGAAAACGGTTCCGGATTCAAGGAATGGGATTCCGACATAAATGACTGGGGCGAATGCGTTGCAACGATGTGCAATCCGGGATATACAAACGATCCGGCTGAAACAAACGAACGCACAAAACAGTGTGGCGAGTGCAAAAACCGCTACAGCGTACTGGGCAAACTGGCGGCAAGCAGTTACGTCCAGGGATGTGAAATCGCATCGTGCCTGTACCAGGGTGAATTGTACAACCTGGAAAACAATGAGTGCGTACCGATTTGTCCGACCGAATTGTATGAAGACGAAACTGGTTCTATGGTATGGGACGAAGGCAGAAAGAAATGCGTTCGTACCTGTAACGAGGGCTATACAATGTGGTAATAACAAAATCCCGCCAAACGGCGGGATTTTTAATTATTTTTTATTTTGAATTTTTATATCTATTCTGTGTAATAACAGGGACTGGTAAATACGTAAGACCCTGTGGCGTCGCCGCCACTATTAATGTAACAACCTGTAATCGCAGTCGTCCCAGCGATTGAAGAACCGCGAGACGGGCACCTATCGCACCCTGACGAGCCATTTAATCCAAATCCTGTGCCATAATAACCAGCAATACATCTGGTCTGCGTTATTTTGCTACATTTGCAAGTTGCTGTGTCACACGTGGCGACAACTCTGGTTTGACGCCCCGTGCCATTTGATGTCCACGATGTGGATTCGCAATCATCACACGTCCCATCACAATCATCACCACCACTGGAACTTTTTACACACGTATTCCAAGATATATTATTACAATTCTGATAATTCAATGTTTGCGATGATAATTCATATCCTGATTTACACGTTGTACAGGAATTTACTTTTATATTTGAATCAACTGTCATTCCTGTATTATAGCACCTTGATGACTGTGCTGCACAATTTAGTGGCGATGTAACCGACCTGACACTGGCGGTACACGTAATGCTATTACACAACGTTGTTATTGAAAACGCCGATTGCGGTAAAATAAAATTTCCCAATCCTATTGCCGCAAATGCAGCAATATGCATATGTTTTTTCATTCAAGACCTCCTTTTTCATTTGCTTTTACGAATGAAAAAACCACCGGAAATTTTCAGGTGGTTGGAGGTTCGAAACTATAAACTAGAATAGTGCTGCTTATTCAATATATTCGCAAGCCCTCCAACCAAATACAGATTGGAGATAATTTTCGTCAGTTGCGCTGACGCTAGTTTAACGGGTTTCGACACCCCGACACGGGAACACCCTGTGTCGATATATAGTGTATATAAAATATTCTAATTGGGCAATAGATTTTTGTGTCACTGTATTATAAAATATCAAATATGAATAGTTATGACGTAATTATTATTGGTGCCGGGGCGGCTGGCTTGGCCGCAGCAGCCCAGGCGCAAAGTCGCGGCCGACGCGTCGCCATACTGGATATGGGCAACGTTCCCGCACGCAAAGTCGCCGCATCCGGCGGTGGCCGATGCAACTTTACAAATGCCGCTGTATCGGCAAACAGATATTTCGGACAAAATCCCAACTTTGTTCGCGGGGCACTTGCACGCGTCACACCAGATGATATTCTGGATTGGGCACGTGGGCATAATATTTCCTGGACAGAAAAATCACCAGGACAATATTTTTGTGCGGACGGCGCAGCGGCGGCGGTAGATGCACTTATGCACGACGTTGACAATGTCGATATATTTACAAATACATTTGTGCAAAACGTAGAACACAAAAACAACGAATTTATTGTTTCAACTGATAATGCGCAATTTATATCACAATCCGTAATTGTCGCAACTGGTGGCACATCCTTCCCGACACTGGGGGTGTCCGATGTGGGTTATAAAATCGCGCGTCAATTCGGTCATAAAATAATCCCTGTGCGCCCCGCCCTGTGTGCTATTAAAACAAGCATCTTTGACAGTCAACTGGCCGGCATTTCACTTGATGTCGAAATAACGGTTGGTGGCGAACGGATTCGTGATGCAATGCTGTTCACCCATTTTGGTATCGGTGGGCCGGCCGTATATCGCGCAACGATCAGGGACTTTGATAATCTGTATATAAATATGGCGCCGGGGATTGATGTATATGATGTGTTACGCGTGGCCAAGAAAACCGCTGGTCGAAAAAGTGTTGCCAGCGTATTATCTGATATTTTGCCCGCGCGTGTGGCAAAATGGGTTTGTCCAGATGTTCGGCATATTGCTGATTACAGGGACGATGATATACGTAAAATTGCCCAACGCGTAAATAATATTATTATCCCGCACAATGACATTAAACTGCACGGTAATATCAGTGCCGAAGTTGTTCGTGGCGGCGTTGATACGGCAAAAGTATCATCAAAGACAATGGAATCAAAATTGTGTCCGGGATTATTCTTTGCGGGCGAGGTTCTGGATATCGCCGGCGATTTAGGCGGATTCAATTTGCACTGGGCGTGGGCCAGCGGGCGTGTAGCCGGTCAAAATGCATAAAAATTGATGCACGGGAAAACAAACCTGTATAATTTACAATCTGTTGTATTGTACACTTGGCAACATACAGGGGGCCGCAGAAATATGCAGGAAATAAAATTCACCGCCCGTGACGGGAAAAAATTGATATGCACACTGTGGGACGATGTAGCCAAACCCGTCGGTGTGGTCCAAATAATACACGGTATGGACGAACACGTTGGCCGCTATGACAGGTTTGCAAAGTTCCTGAATCATAATGGATATATAGTGTTCGGCGATGATCATCGTGCACACGGACGGACGGCCGCCGACATATCAAAAATTGGTCAGCCAGACGGTGACGCTGATTTGTTTGCGTCAACCGTATCGGACGAATTGGCAATACTGAAATATCTGAAAAAGAAATACAAACTGCCGGTGTTGATTTTTGGGCACAGTTACGGCAGTTTCATAACACAGCGTGTAATAGAAGAACCGGATTTGGCCGCCGCTGGTGTATGTCTGTCGGGGTCAGCAAAATATCCATTGGCGTTTTTGGCCCCAGCCGCAGCAACGGCTTTTGTTGGTATGAAGTTATTTGGTCCAAACGCGCCGGCACGCTTTATAGAATACTTTTCACCCATACGCGGCAAATCCGGCGGGGCTAGCAAACTGACCCGTGATAAAACTCAATCCGACCTGCACGATGCGGATCCAATGCGTGCAAAATATTTTTCGTACGGGTTTTATTATTCACTGTTCAAAAATCTGATTAAATTATCCGGCTATGTAAATCCGGATTTACCAATATTGATTATCAGCGGCGGACGCGATTTGGTTAGTATGAACAGCCGGCTGGCAACATCACTGTATCGTATGTATAAATCAGAAAACGTACGCAATCTGACGATAATAATTTATCCGGGTGCACGGCACGAATTGCTGATGGAAACAAACTATGACCAGGTTCAGCGTGATATACTGAAATTCTTTAATTCCGTGACACGCAAATATCGAAAAAAGTAATCGGTATCAATTTAGCCAAATCCGTCGGCGAAACCTGTACCTGGTATCCAATCCGACCAGCACTGAATATTATCGTGTCAAAGTTTTGTGCAGATGCATCGGCAACGGTTTTGAATTGCTTTTTCATTCCAATAGGACTGCACCCGCCGTGAACATAGCCCGTCAGCCCCAATAAATCGCGCATTTTTAACATATCTATGGATTTTTCGCCAACCGCAGTCGCGGCACGCTTCAAATCCAATTCCGCACACACGGGCACCATAAAAACATAGTGATTACCAGAACGCGAAACAGTAACCAATGTCTTGAATACCTGGTGCGGGTTTTGCCCCAATGCCGCGGCCACAGCATCACCACTGGTCGCGCCAGTATCAGCATAGCAGTATGACCGATACGGCACGCGGTGCGCGTCTAAAATTCGCATAACGTTTGTTTTTACTTCCATAGCAAGTAAAACTATATACCCGGTGCGCGCACAATGTCAATCTGTTGATTTTATTGTCGCACTTGGTATAATCAAACCGCTATGAAAAAAAACGATAAAAAAACAATCATCATATCGTGATGAAATCCTGCAATATGCAATGGATAAATATGGCACACGGCCGGAATATCTGTGGGCACGGTGGCCGAATTATGCAATTCTGCGCCGTGCAGACAATAAAAAATGGTATGGCGCAATTCTGGATGTACCACGTGAACGCCTAGGGCTGACGGGTACGGATGTGGTTGATGTTTTGAATGTAAAATGTGATGCCGGACTTTACGCGTTTATAAATGGTGAAAACGGTATCTTGCGTGGATACCATATGGGCGGAACGTGGGTTTCTGTTTTATTAGATGGCACCGTCGCACGTGAACAAATTTTTGCACTGTTGGATGCCAGTTATAAGTTGGTCGGCCCACGCAAGAAAGTTCAATAGTCGCCAGTCCGACGAATCCAACCATTTTTAGCGGTCGGCCAATTTGGCGTCTGTTGCAAAAAATCCAATCGGACAGTTTTTAGCATATCCATAAAATCTGCAATTTTATCCACAGGGATAGAATTTAGCGCGGCTAAAGTATTCTTGCCCAATGCGCCATCAACCGCAACATTACCGCCGGTGTTATTTATTGCCGTTTGTACTGTTCTGACCGCATTGCTGATTCCACTCATCACGTTCATATCAAATACCGCATTGCGTATTCTGTCGTTTTCTATTTTCGGTATGTTCGTATTATCCCAATACTGTGATTTATATATTTCGCGTGCTTGAGCCGCGGTTAAATCTTTTACATTATCTGGCATATTTGATTCAGGATGATTTCTGGCATAGGCGTCTATTGTGCTTTGACGGATTCCCATATTTGTCGGCTCATCATCAATTTGATTCCGACCGTCTGTATAGCCGCCCTCACGCTCTGCTAATATTTTATACGCTTTGTCAAATTTACTGTCGTACATAGAAAAATCCTTTATATAAATAAAAAATCCCGCAATGCGGGATAAAAAAAGACGGCATCCAGCCGCCTGAATATTTTGAAATAATTATATCACAAATTATGTAAAAAATCAATACTATATCGCTATAAATCTGTCTATGTGCAGATTGCTTATAAATACTTCATCGTGCGAAACGATTAAAATAGCACCACGATACTGGTTCAATGCATCTTCCAACACTGTTGTACTTTTTATGTCCAGATTGTTCGTAGGTTCATCCAATATCAGTAAATCTGGCTGATGCTTGCCACCAATCACCGCCGCCAACGTTGCTTTTAATAATTCGCCACCCGATAAAACGCGAACCCTTTTCCTGGATGCGTCACCACGAAATCCAAAATTCGCGGCAATAATATGCGCATCGTGTGGCAGAATGTCTGCATAATCCGCAATATTTTCAACAACAGTTTTGTCGGGATTCAATAAAGACAAATCCTGATTCAAATATGCTATTTTCCCCGATACTTTTACATTGCCCGCTGTTGGGCGCAAATCACCGCTTATCAATTTCAAAAGTGTGGTTTTACCGGCACCATTAGCGCCGACCAACCTGACACGCTCGCCCGTACGCATTGTGAAATCAAAATCTGACAAAATCTTTTTTTCACCATAAGAAAAACATATATTTTCTAACCTGACGATTTCTTTGTTATAAACTTTTGTACTTGGCAATGGAATTTTTATTATATCATCACGCATTTGTGCCGATAATTCAGCAGAGCGTTCCATTTGTTTGTTTAATTTTGTCTGTATTAAATTTCTGCGTTTTGCATCGGTTTCTTGACTTTTTCCCTTCAACGCATTTGCCGCTATTTTTGATCCGGCCGATTTATTGGCCTTGTCTTTTTGTTGCTTGGCCTCGTGATGTTGGCGGGTGTTTTGCGACTTCATTGCACTGGCATTTAACCTGGCAATCTCTTTCTGAGCATCAGTATATTTGGACTCTATGATTTGTTGCAGCTGTCTTTTCTGACCGACATAGAAATCATAATTGCCCCCGAATACAGATAACTTGCCATTGTGCAATTCCAATAAAACATCCATTTGATTTAATAATTCCCTGTCGTGCGATACTATGACTGCACCGCCACGATAAGAAAACAGTTTTTTGAAAAAGTTCTGACGGGCGTTTGCATCCAGATTATTCGTTGGTTCATCCAACAATAAAATATCCGCCCCAGAATCAAACGCACGCGCCAGCGCCCATTGCTGGCTTTGACCGCCACTTTTTGTTGCATCCATATTGATTTGATTTAATAAATGATGGGTTGCATTACGTACCACCCGACCAGAATCGGGTAATAAATCACCAGATATTATTTTTAATAATGTTGTCTTGCCGACACCATTGTCCCCGATAATAGCGACCATTTTATCCGCACCGAACGAATACGATAAATCAGTAAACAAATCGTCCAAGCCGGGATATGCAAAGCTGATATTTAATAAAGAAATAGATTTCATAAGGTTGCCTTTTATGTAAACTTTAATCGCCCCGAATAATTCGAGTAACTTGATAGAAAGAATAAGTTTACATACGATTCATTGGCACCCCGTCTTTATATTTGCCTATATTTTATCAATATAAACCAAGTTGTCAAATTACAAAATCTGATACGCAAAAACACGAATACATATTCAATCACTGGCTGATACAAATCCGCCGTTCTAATAAACATCCCGTGGGATTACCACGGGATGTGTCATATTCCTTGGCGGTGTTGGAATATTCTACGGTCCCGGCCATACTAAATACAGGGATTATCAGGGAATTTTTGGTATTTTGGCACCCAGATTTTCACCCGTCGCGCTAAAATTCCGCTACTTTCGCAAAATTCTCCACAAAAATAACAGGGAATTTTTATATTAGGAACAGGGATTTCCGCCGCCCACATCAGGGAACATCCCCACTCCGCCCCGCCAAGGTATATGGGCCTATTTATCGCTAATTATATCACCAATCCCGGCTCACAAATTAGCGATGTTTTGTATTATCTAGAAACATCTGAGAAAATTTAGGCGCGATTCACAGTTGATTATGGGCGCATTTCTGTCATAATGATACTGATATGGCAAAGATTTTTACAATCGGTTTTAGTGGCAAAAGTCCTGACGCGTTTATGGATGTGCTAAACGCCGTGCGTGTGCGCGCGGTCTGGGACATACGCCTGTGGCGGACAAGCACATACGTTCCGTTTTACAGTGGCGATAATCTGGCGGCGACGCTGGGGACGCGGTACGAATATCACCCAGAATTTGCACCGACAGCCGAAATTTTGACCGGGTACAAAGACGCTCGCATCACCTGGCCCGATTATGAACGAATGTATCGCGAATTATTGGCCACGCGCCGACCGGCCGATGGACTCGCCCCGGACGACATTGACCGCATTTGCCTGTTATGCACGGAAAAATCGGCACTACAATGCCACCGCCACTTGGCCGCTAAATACATTGCAGAGCAATTTTCCGACGTTGAGATTGTGCATTTGTAAATAATAAAAAGTCCGTATACAATTTTAACAAAAAATAATTTATCCCCGCAATAGTTAATATTTCGCCATTTTATACGCACGACTTCAACAAGCATATAAAAATTTGTTTGAATTCAATTGCCTAACGTCTCAGGTAAAGGTATCTTGTTTATAACAAATTGCCCTCCACGTTTGCGTTGGTAAGCTTGCAGTATTCCAATATCTCTGCCACACTGGCACCTTTGGATTTCCAAGCATAAAACTGAGTATCAGACAACAAGGCATAAGACCATTCGCAATTCATTCTGTCTTCTGGTTTTAATTCGTTTATCTTACCTATCCAATCCAAAGCCCCCCTTTGTTTGCTTTGAACATCTGGATTGCTCATTTTATCATTGCCTTTGGTTTCAACAACATATATCTTATCGCCTATCTTTATCATAAAATCAGGATAATAAGTCGCCAACATACCGTCTGACCTTATATATCTAAACCGTGCAAAAGAATGCTTGAATTCATTTATCTTTATTATCTTTTCTACCGCGGAATCAGTATCTGCAAATTCAAGAAAATCTCTTTCCAGTCCGCCTTTGTTTGACGGATAAAATGTCTTTTCATAAATAGATTTAACTATATCCAAAGCGAAATCTTCACGACCCATCATTGTATCTATTGAACTAAACCATTGCTTTTCGACAACTGCCTCTGAAACATCTACATCCATTTGCATATTGTGTATAGCAATAGAAAATTCTTTGATTATATGAGATATTATATCGCCCTTTAATACCAATAAAACCCGCCAATTATTGCCTTCAAATGGGTCAAAGTATCTATCAAACAATTTTGTGCGAATATATTCGTCTATGGCACTTACCAAAGCGACATTATCTATCTGCATAGTTGGCAAATCTCTTGTATGACCATTGACAGTTGCCTTTACTATATTTACCGTCATTGCATTTAATATCTTTTGCAAAAATTCATTATAAGATTTTGCAGTGAATATATCGCCTGTAACCTTATATTCGCCAAATCTTGTGCCAACTTTTATTTCTTCTGAATAAAATCTTTCGGCATTATCTTTTGGCAACATATTTTTTAATTGTTCCAAATTATATCTTTCCAGCGGGTGCAATTTATCAATTGATATTCCGGCACCATTCAAAGTCTCTTCTTTGTCTTTGATTATATGCGGGAAAAACATATCATAATCTTTGTAGTTAGATTTCAAGCCAACTGTTATCATATCGCCCAGTGGCTTTCTCGGTTTCTCTGGATCTGGGTCTACTACCATTAATCCTTCTGACATCTTGTCATAGAATTGTAAGAAAGCTGGGTGTTCAACCACAAATAAAGTATCCAGATAATTTATTGGTTCCTTGTGCAAATCGTACATATTCTTGCGATTTTCTGCTTTGGAATCTTGGAATTCTGGTTCACGAAACATTAATCTTAAACCACGACCCAATACTTGTTCTAATAAGATAGGGGCTTGACTGGAACGAAGCGGAACAATTACACAAATATTGTTCACATCAAAACCTTCACGAAGCATTAAAACAGAAACAACAACCTTTGGCTTTATACTTTTATCCAAAGCGAACAAGGTTTGTTTATATTTTGCCCATTCTGCTTCACCTAATTCGGCCTTTTTTCCTGAATCTATATTCATTATTTCGTCCGCGGACAAACCTTCTTGCATCAAGAATTTCACAACTTCTGGTGATACATTTGTGTCTTCACAAATAACCAGCATCTTTGGGTACTTAGGCTTTGGAAGTTTTGAAAAGGCTTCTTCAAGTATCTTTAATTTTGCAAGCCCTGCCCGTAATAAGACCCTTTGTCCTTCGGATATTCCCAAAACTTTATTTGTTTCATCACGAACGGCTTTAAAATCTAGACCTTCCTGTTCAGAAAGACTGGCAACTTCTTTTCGCTTGTCCATAACCCAAGACTTTACCAACCCTGTCCGCATAGCAACAGATAAATCAAAATCTACAATAATATGCGGAAAATGATTTTTAGTTCTATTTTTCCCGCTGCCTGTCACATCATAAGGTGTTGCTGAAAAGTCTATTTGGATAAAGTTTCTGCCCTTGCCCGCGGATATTTTATCCAATGCTTCTTGCCATTTGACTTCATTTACCTTTCCGCTTGTTTTACTTTCGTGAATATGGTGTGCTTCGTCATTAAAAACACATATATCAGACATTCCTGCCAGATATTCTAATATTCCACCCCTTAAATAACGATTATCTAATGCTTCCAATGAATTACCTGCGGCAGTCCCGGGGGTTACTGGCAATAAATCTTTTACAATAGCCTTTGAATCGTCTAGGTCTGTTCCTGCTAATTCTATATCAGATTGTTCCTCTTCGATTTCTTCGTTTAATGTATGCCAGTTAGTTATTGCAATTATACCGTCAGCGGTAACTTTATCTTTTATTTCTGTTTTATCTGCAACCGAATTTCTAACAAATGAATATATGTCGTCCCTGTATCTATCTGGCAAGAACAAATCTTCATTCTGCTTTATATCACTGGTATTAAAATCGCGGCTACCATCTGTATTCTGTTTTCCAAGGAAGGCATCCAGCAATCTTTCATAAACAATCAATCCGGGGGCAATTATCAAGAAATTTTTAGTGTATTTAACTGGTGCAAAAGCAGGATCATAATACTTGGCATTTAGATACTGCCATATCAGCAAAGCATTCAGCACCCAAGTTTTACCAGTACCAGTCGCCATTTTTATACACATTTTTGGAGTACTGTATTTTGGTTTTTGTATTTCAGATATAACACCAGAACTGGTAAAGGTTTCCAAAGTATCTTGTCCAACGGCGGAATAAGTTTCAGACACAGAACCAGACTTTAATACTTCGTGAACATATATTGCATTCAAAATTGCCTGTCTTTGACCGATATGAAAATTTCTGTCTCTTTCTGTGGTAAAGGTTTCTTCAAACCACCACCGCAATAAATCCGCGGTAACAGGTGTTACCTGTCGCAACATATTGCCATTTTCCCATTCGCGATTAACTATTTTTGTTAATTCCTTGGCAAAAATTAATGGATAATCACCTGTACCTGTATTAATTCTGTTAACCATAACCCTGACCTTTGTTTATTTCAAATCCACCACCGTTTGAGATTCAAATCCAAATACATCCACTGCCTTGACACATATTTTACGATGTGGATTATGTTTAACTGTCAATGTAACAGACCGTGTTACCCGCAATCCATCACCATCATTGGCGGTATTTTCGCGATAATCTTGCCATACACTGCGGAAAGTTGTTCCATCATAGTCGGGGTCTATTGACCAATATTCAATTAAATCCAATGGATTTTCCGCGATAACTTTTTGAACCAATTCTTTGTTTTTGTCATCCAATGGCAATACATCTGGCGACAATAAAACATAATTATCTAATTCTATTGTTATATCTTGCTTATCTGGTTCTGTATTAGATTGTTTAACAATTGGCTTTTTCACCGTCAGATATTGCAAAGAAGAAAATCTTACCTGACCTGATTCAACCAAAGTTTTATAATCTTTCTTTTTTAATAAATCCAATAAATCAGGAGGTATTACCAAAACTTCTATTTGCGATTTATCCATATGTTGCAATTTTTCAGCAATATCAAAACTGAAATTCCAACCCAATACAATAACTTTTGACCACCCCCCCATAAAAGATTCACGGGCTTTAATGGCATTATTTATTGTCGCCGCACTGGTAATTTTATTTGGGGAATCAACAATAACCAAAGTCCGTCCCATTTGACCATAATTTGCAGGAATATCATCGCCAATGAAGGGTTTTGCACCGTACAGATTCATAACAACCCTTGCCAAATCTGAAACTCTTTTTATTTCATTTGTGGCAACAAAGGCTTCCCTTTGATAATCACCAATTGAATGATATAAAAATGGCTTTGCTTCATTATCAATTAACCGCTTTCGCATAATCATAATTGACGGTTTGCCAATGTCCGAAGTAATCCAACGGCGACCAAGTTTTTCAGCGACCGCGGCAGTTGTTCCAGAACCACCGAAGAAATCTGCAACGATAGAATTTGCATTAGAACTGGCTTTAATTATTTTTTCAATAAGTTTTTCTGGTTTCTGTGTAGCATAATCCAGTCTTTCTTTCTCCATAGGATTCAAAGCATTTATGTCAACCCATAAATCGGTGGGCAATTTTGTTTCATCTACATTAGATATTCTAGCTCCATTCGGATTTTGTGCTCTTTTTAGGGATTTTTCCGTTCTTCTTTCCCTAACCGCTTCAGGATTAAAAATATATCGATCTACCGATTTTCTATAATAAAGGATATTATCGTGCTTCCTTCCGTAAAATTCTTTACTGGCACCGCCCGTTGCATACCCCCAAATAATTTCATTTATGAAATTTTGTTTTCCAAATATATCATCCAATATTATTTTAACATAATGGCCCGCATGCCAATCGCAATGAACATAGATACTTCCTTTTTCTGATAACAAATCCCGCATCAACATTAATCGTGGGTATAACATTTCCAAATAACTAACCGTACCGTTTTTCCAAGTATCTGAATATGCGAACTGGTCTATTACCGCGGGGCGGGCTTCTATATCGCCTGTTGGCAATGTTATTTTTGTGCGGTAATCTGCCTTACTATCAAATGGTGGGTCTATATAAATTAAATCTATTGCCCCCCGCATAGACGGCAATCCTGTCTTTTCATCACCGTTTAATAATGCCTGCATAACAAATATATTATCGCCATATATCAGGCGATTAAACCAATTATCAATATCACATGTTGTATCATTTGTGGTATCTGGCGGGCAACACTGACGAATTTTACCACGAAATAATCCAGATTTATCCCGCGATGGCAACACATATTCATTTGTTTGCAATAACATTTTGTTGTCAGATTGCAGCCTTTGAATAATTTTCTCGTATTCTCGCTTACCCCGTTTAACAATTTCTGGCAATTCTTCTATCAATGATTTTCCCGGCATTATTTTTCCTTTGTCTCTTTATCAAATCCTGCGGAAATGGCACAAAAATAACCGCCAAAGGAAAGGCGGTCGGGAAAGTTAGCTGAGCAGTTTAAATCAATGTTGCTCCTGATTGCCTTCGAATTTAATTCTGTTGTATAACAATCAGCTCCCCGACCATCAGTCAGGGGTATTTAACGGTGCAAAAACACCAAAAAAACACCGGATCGATGCTTCTGCACCGGATTTAAACAAGCCAGCTACGGCCCCGAACCCAATTCCCACTGGATTCGCATTTCAGTTTAACATAAAAAAACAGAAAATCCAACCTAATCTGACCAACTATTTTTGGAATTTTATCCGCTTGAAAATACTAAAAAAGTATAATACCATCGCACAGTAATAGTAATAAGGTGATAGTTATGTATAGAACCCCCGTAGAATCTTCAAACATAAAAAGTGTCGGTTTTGATAGTAATACATTAGAAATAGAATTCATTTCTGGTGGCATTTATCAATACTTTGACGTTCCAACAGAAGTGTACCATCTTTTTATGAACGCTTCATCCAAGGGAAAGTTCTTTCATAAATTTATTCGCAATAATTATTCGTATAAGCAAATTTCTTAAAGCTCAAATATCCTATTGCATATATTTCTGAAACCTTCTGGGATATCATTATATGTTTTCCAATTCATGGTTTGTTTATATGCTTTAAATGGCTTGTCTGTAGTTTCGGCCTTGTAACCCAATACATCTTCTATACAATTTTCTAATACAAATAGATTAGCATCTTTATTAAGCTCGCGCCTTATGTGCTCATTAAACTTTTCCGCATTAGGTTTACCCACGTCGGCATCGTGCATTACCTTAATATCATCAAAACCCAGCGCATGTAGATATTTAATAACAGAAATTATTACTGGTTTACCTCTGGCTTTTAAAATTGTCCAATCTGCCATTATTTTGTTTTTTTGTGGCTCTTCCAATAAATTTATAATTTGTTTTAATACTATTTCTTCTGTATCTCCTTCAACAATGAGTATTCTTTTTCCAAAAAATATTTTTGCCACTTCTGCATCTAACTTTAATAACATTTTTATATAATTTTTTTCATCTCCAACTAAAGCCGCATAATCTGGCAAAACATTAAATGCTTTTGATCGAGTAACTTCTGCTTCCTCATATCGATCAATATATAATTTATTTAACACCTGTGATTTATCCTTGGATAAATCTATCATATACGGGGAATGAGTGGAACAAACCATCTGATTATGCAATGATAGTTTATATATAACTTCTTTCATTAAATAAGCAATATGAGGGTGGAGATATAGTTCTGGTTCCTCGAATGCTATTATTAAATCTTTATTGACCTTGCCAAGTTTTCTATCTCGTTCAGCTTTATATTGCAACAATGCCAGAACTGCTGAACGGATTTGTCCTGTGCCCTGATAAGAAACTTTTGTTTGAATATTACTTCCAAGCTCTATTTTATATTGAGGTAATAGAACATCATCGCACGATAAACTTGCACTAGCTGTAATGGAAGCTCCAGGAAATATTGCTGACACTGTAGAATTCAATTCTGCCACCATCTGTTGGATACCAGAGCCAGGATTATTTGGCCCGATCTCATTTTCAAGCTCCATTAAAGCACGTTTTGCTATAGCATAATTCTTAGAATCTACAGTGCTTTCATGAAAAAGTTCTGAAAGTATATTTACTAAAGCACCCTTTTTTTCTCCATATTCCTCCATTTTATCATATGGCTCGATTAATAATAACTGCGGAAGTCTTGTTATAACATTTGCTGATATTCCTCCAGGGTTTTGTTGCCACTCTTCATCTCCTGGCACACAATCCCAAAATTCATCAACATCTTCCATAAGCTCTAAAAGATTTTTTGGAAGTTTTTTTATTAAATTTTCATCTGAGACTGGTACTTTATCTCGCGGAATACCTGAATTAACCAAATCTTGCCATGTAATCACTGTGCCACCTAAAAATTGTGCTTTTGGATTAGCGTGTACTCCAAGCATATAGAACTCGCCCTTCTCCATACTTCTATGAAATATTCTCTTATAAGTGAATTTATAGTCTATAATATCTCCAGCATCGTTTTTTATTGGCAAAACCCGCCTGGCATTAAACCCCTTCCAATTGGGATCTTTTATTATAGCAGGATTAACTCCTCTAAACTCCCCTATTAGCTCTATATAATCATCAGCCAAAGCATCATTAGATTTTTTATAAAAATTATCTGCTTCAGTTTTATCTTTAGCTGACAAAAATAATTCTAATGCCGCAAAAACACTACTTTTTCCAACATTATTAGCACCTATTAAAAAAGTAGTATTTGGTGAAAATATTATTTCTGCATAGGCTATTTTTCTAAAACCACGTATTTTTAAAGAATATAAATACATAATGTTTATTCCTTTTTCAAATCTTCAAATGCTTTTGTCATTGTAGGGTTGTTCTTGGTCAGTTTTTTTATCGTCAAATCTTGTGCTTTGTTATTAGCCAAACGCAAATTATTTTCGGAACTCAGCAACGCTTCTTTGGTCTTTTGCAGATGATCTATGGTTTTATCTATTTCATCTATGGCCTTTTTAAAACGTTCACTGGCGCGCAAATAATTTTGACCGAACTTTTCTTTAAATTCGTTCATTTCTGCTTCAAAATTAGATATGTCTATATTCGTCTGTTTGTATTCCGCAATCTGTTGCTTATATTTAACAGAATTCAATGCCGCATTACGCAACAAAGTTATTATCGGAATAAAAAATTGCGGACGAACTACGTACATTTTTTGATATCTGTGTGATACATCTACGATACCCGCATTGTACAATTCGCTGTCCGATTCCAGCAAAGAAACCAGAACCGCATATTCACAATTCTTTTCATTACGGTCTTTGTCCAACTCTTTGAAAAAGTCTTCGTTTTTATGCTTACTTGCTGTTGTATCCATTTCGTTTTTCATTTCAAACATTATGGATATAAACTCCGTCCCATCTTCGGCATAATCACGAAAAATAAAATCCCCCTTGCTGCCCGTTTTGGCATCATTATCTTTCTCAAAGTACGCCCTTGGGAATGCAGTAGCACGCAATCTATTAAATTCTGTATCGCAATGCTGTTCCAAGGTTTCGCCAACCATCTTTGTTGACTGTCTGGCTTTTAAATCTTTGTACAGGGCTATTTCTGCATCTTTGGTTTTTAACTGCGCATCATAGTCGCTTTTTAACTTTTGTTGCGCTAATTCGTTGTCTTTTTCTTTGTCCTTTACATCGTTTTGTAACTGCGCAATAAGTTTTTCTTTTTCAAACAGTGCTTCCTTGGACCTATTAACAGCGTCTTTCACAGCAATTTCTTTGTCCTTTTCACTGGCTTCAACACGAACCTTAAACGCTTCTATTTGTTTGGTTAACTCTGCAATTTCTTTGTCTTTGTTATTCTGAACCGTTGCAACCTGTAGTTTGATTTCTGTGTCTTTGCTTTTGTTTGCAGCATCTATTTTTGATTTTAACTCAGCAATTTCCTGATTTAATTGCGCAACTGTTTTTTCTTTTTCTTGCTCTGCTTTTGATTCTGCAAGTTTTATTTCCGTCTGCTTTTCTTTTTCGAATTGTGCCAGACGTTCATGCAAGTCTTTATGAAACTGCTCATCACGAACCTGGGCAACAATCGCAGAATAACCTGATTCATCGACTGTAAAAACTGTACCGCACTTTGGACATTTTATTTCTTGCATGAATAAACTCCTTTCTTTATTGAAAAGAATCATATCAAGAAAAACGATAAAAGCAACACCTAAGCATTTGACAATATTCATATTGCTAACTTGCCTTTAAGACACTAGCGGCAACTGATTAAAAGGGTGCCCCATGAAGTATAAATCTTACGAAGATATCAAGCCTAATAACGTTTCTACAGGCAATATGCTTTATTATTGCTCCTGTCGCATTTTGAATAAAATGGAACACCGGATCAGTCGCCGTAATGGCGGCTATCTGCCCTGTCGCGACAGAATATTATTACGCCGTCTGCACCGTAAAATTACCCAACTAGCCACTATCTATAAAAACAAATCTATTTAACTTGACTTTCCGTGCTTTCCAAGCAGTAATTGGACAAACTTAAAAATACAGTAAATACAAAGGAGTCCAATATGCCTAAATATCCTGACATAAAGGTTTATTTAACCAATCGTGATGATAACGCTTTCGCCATTCTTGCACGGTGTAAAAATGCCTTGGTCTTGGCCGGCAAAGAAGACAAATGGTCAGAATTCTTGACCGAGGCCACCAATGCTGATTATCCGCATCTGCTTGTCACTGTTATGAAATGGTTTGAGGTTGAATAATGTCATATAAAAACCCACCTAAGAATAATCGTTTTCGCTGTGGTACGTCCGGCAATCCGTTCGGGCGTATGCCCAAAATTACCAACAAAGACCTGTATCACAACCTGCGCATTCTACGTATGTTGATTGATATTGCTATGCAACAGTTGCGGCAACAATGAACCAGTAATACAACAAAAAGTTGGTTCCACACCACGTACAATTTATAGATATCTTGATGTTACTTATATGAATCCGAAAAGAGTAAATCAAATACTTGACGGCACTATCACTTGCACATACAAAAATCATTTTAAATGACTCTAAATTATATTCTCTATAATCAATTCCCTTTTGTCTTCAAAGTATCTTAATTTCCAGTTTTCTTTGTTTAGTTTAACATAAATGCCAAGTCTATATCTATACCGACCATTTTGATCAGTAAATGCTTCCAACTTTCTGATATCATTATATTCCGACTTATTCCACCATCCCTTAAATTCAACTATTACAATGTTGTTGTCATTATTACCACGCTTATGCAATAACATATCCGGTCTTGCCTTAAATTGTTCATCCGTATGTACATCATTAACCCATTTAGAGTCCTCGCCATCTTTGTTATACTCACAATCCAAATTATATGTTTTTAATTCTGATCGTTCTATTTCTTTTTGTAAATAATAAAAAACTCTCGCCACACACGCTTGCTCCATTCTCCCTCGCGTTATTAAAATCTTGTCTTTTTTATAAAGTTTATTTAGCGCGTCAGATAACATTTTTTTAAAAAGTTTTTCTGTCATTTTTGACACTCCCTTTTTAAGCATTGTATGTCATGGTACACAACACAATGTATTTTGGCAAATAATATAACATACCAGATCAATAACGCACTAAAAAAGTCCCAGAAACCGGCGGGTTTGTGGGACTTTATATAAATTTTTGGAATTTTTTGTATTCCTGGCGGAGGTAGACAATTCTACGGTCTATTGCATACAACAACAGGGAATTTACAGGGAAATTTTAAAAATTTACCTCCTAAAGCTCCATTTCCGTCAAACCATATCCGCTTACAACTCAACACCTCTGTACAATCGCCTAATTTCTCTGCTCAAAATTCCCTAAAAAATTAACAGGGAAATAAATAAAAAAACATAAGGATGTCTCGCCCATTATAGATAATATTAAGTTAAAACATAGGATTGTTTACAACAAGCCTTTATCACCAATCACTCTTTAAGTTAGAAACTATAGCTTCCTTTTCAGATTCTGGCTTATACATAATATCAAGCTTAATTTCGAATTGTTTCACAAGGTTTCTATTTTTATGGATTGCTTGCAGAACTTCATCGCCACACATAAATGCAATATAGTCATCTATATATAAAAAACCCAGTTCCGTCATTTTTTTAATTTGTTCCAAGACTCTTTGTGAGAATTTATATCCGGAAGAAAGCCTAATTGCATAAATAAACAGCATAAACCATGGATTCTTATATTGCTTATCAAACGAAAACATCTCATCTTCCTCATTACCAGGTAATTGTTTTCGTAATTTATCAATATCAATTAATTCATTAAGCTTATCTAGCTGCATTTCTGCGTCTAAAATTTCTTTTTTGATAATTTCGCCATTTATTGCATCAGGAACCATTGATAGTGTTTCTTTTATGACATTTCCATGTTGTCGGCGGACAAAGGCACGCTGAATAAATTTGTTTAGAACAAAAATCGTACTGCTTTGAGCCATATCTATAATTTCATGACCTAGCGAATGATAACTCTTTGATAATTCTTCTTCTGTAAAAAATTTATCTATAATGATTTTACGAGCATTAAATACAGCACGGACCCTATCGTCTGCAATTCCATATATGAGAAATTTTGCTATTCTATAATATATTGGGTATAAAATTACCAGAGCTCTCAGTTCTTTTCTATTTTCAAAGAAGTTAAACATATCAGCAATATAAAAATCTAACATCTGCGAAATTTCTATCATTTCAAGCTGATTGTCTTTATTCCAATGTCGCCATATCATTCCTTGCAAATCAGAATCGGTGGCAAGATATTTTATCAGACCTATTATATTGTAAAAATAATCAATCTTTACGGCCCTTACTGGCTGCAAAAATAAATAAGCAAAAAAAGCATCAGATTGGCCATAGCCATTTGAGTGTTCAATTGTAAATTTTTTGTAGGGCAATAATTTATCTTTTATAACTTTGCATGCGACACTAAGCTGCCAGTTTGACATAAATCCATTAAATATAGTATCAACTATGGATTGCAATGTTTGTTGAGCCAATATTGTTTCAAGCTCTTTTTGTCGTTTGTCTAAATCTTCACGCCAGTTGGCGTTATTTTTCTGTATATTCTTTAATACTTCTCTACTCGAGCTGTTAATTATTTGATCAACCTTGCGACTAAATTCCTTGAGTCTATCCATGTATATTTCTGCGGATAAAGTATTTTTTATATCTTGGAGTAATATATCCTCTTTAACTTTAAACATTATTTCTGATGAGCCCAAAAATGAATACAATTCATTAAATTTTTGTTCGTTTAACTCTTTGCTTATTATTGTCAGAATCGGTTCGAATAAATCTACATTAGCATCCGCATAGATTCCACGATTCCTATCATAGAGGTTAAAAGTCCAGCCATTACATACTGCAAAAAAGCGACAGCTAAGATCTGGATGTAAAGAGTATAGATATGCTTGTCCAACATCATCTTTGCTTATTTCTTTTTCCTTTCCATTTTTTGCTTCAATCAACCAAAAGTATTTCTTTCTTATATTAAATTTATAATCTAGCTTTAGATTTTTGCTGCCAAGCTGAATACTCATATCTTTAAGCGAAGAATATTCTTCTCGTTCTACCTCATAGTCTGTATTTTTTTGATACCCCATCAATGTCAATAAAGGAGCAATATATTCTTCTCTAACATCTTGCTCTGTCATGTTAGAAAAATCCATACTTGCCAACTTAGCAAGTAAATCGATTTCGTGCTTTTCTAATGGTTTTTTGTATTTATACATTTTTATCGTCTTTATTATATTTGGTTTTTAATGCTTTAAGTATTGGCATAAGCATAAAGAAATTCATCGCTTTCGGGTTACTTATCTGCGTTTTTAAATATTCCTCATCCGTTATTTTAGAGTAATCAAATTCAATACCAACAATATGTTTTAAGTTTTTGCTAACTATAAGATTATATAACGTCGTATTGTCAGACTCGGCCTGTCGTTCATGCGAACCTTTTTCAGGCGTTATACTATTTATTGGATAGGTGAATGCCTCACAAGTATATAAAACTGCTTTAATATTCTCTTTCTGTATTCTGTCAGCAATTTCATTCACTTTCCTATAATGCGTAGTTCTCACTGTACTATTGTACATTCCCTGAAATTCTGCCGTACCATCATCAAAAACAATCATAAACTGTGGAGAAATAAACGGTTCTTTTCTGCCATCATCCATTTGAATCTGACAAAGAGCCAAGAAATTAATAGCCCACTTTATAAGTAAGCTTATATCATCTTTGCAAAAACATTCCCCGAATCCAGGACTTTCAGATAATTTAATTCTCGGGTGTTTCCCATCTGAAATACCTTTATCCATAGAACCAATTGCCTCCATTCTAATTGCGAACTCTACTTTCCCTTGATGGGAATAACAGTCTTGCACAAATGAAATTAAACGATAACGATAAATTATCGCTGTAATTTTTTCTGTTATTAGTTTAATTAATCTATTACATTTGTCACAATCACATGGATACGAAGCCCTTACGTTAGATATAAAGTCCCACATTGATAATATTCCAGGAATTATTTTATCAAAAATATCGATTTTTTCACCATTTTTTAGGAACGAAACAAAAATGCTATAATAAATTTCAGATTGAGTTGGGTATTTTTGTTTCAAAAGGTTTTGAATTTCAATTGATATATCCTCAAGATTTTTATCTTTATCTGTAGTCAAAACGGTTACAAACTCTTCAAAACTTAATGAGTCATATACTGTTAAAGTAACAAGTTTTTCTAGTTTAAACGGCTGTTGATGGGTTACCGATACCCTAGCATCATTAAACCATCTGCCAATATCGTTGCACAAATATTTATCTCGTTGTCTCGCGTAAAAGTCCTTTAATTCCGGCGTATTAAAACAGTTCTGCATTACAAATGTCACATTTCGGAATTCCTGAAAGAAAGTGTCTATTTTGGAGATATTTTCAAATATATAATCGTTGGGACTCATATTCGACAAACATGAAATTGAGCTATAAAACTTTTGTAAAATAGGGAATACTAAACATTGTTCTTGTTTGTTCATATTACTTTCTCGTATTATGCTTTTTGTGACTTTATATAGGTATTTTCGCATACAGTAGCTAAAGCATAGGATTTGTTCAAGAACAAAAACCATAAATTTATCCATCTCACAACATACTTGATTTAATCAAGAACATACGGTACACTTTTCTTGAATCCAATGGGAATTGGGTTCGGGGCTGTGGTGGCCCGCAGACGCGGCACAAATTTGTCGTTAAAATCCCCCGACTTTGGTCGGGGAGCCGTTCGCTATAAAACAGGGCTTGCCCGAAAGCACGGAGCATTCGTTTGCTGACACCAACTCCCCGGCCGTCAATTCCGTTGACGGTCTTTTATTTACAGTAAAGGGGATTTTATGATTCAGAACAATATGGCATTTGAAGAACGAATAAGGCAAATGATTGCGGAAACCAAAAGCATTGGATACAACCCCACTTATTTTATACGGATGGTTCAAGAACTGGGTGCTGTTACCGCCTGTAAGCAGCTGATAAACAATGAAAAACTTCATGACGGGCTTTGCAGACTTTGGAAAGAACATCGATTGGATTTAACGATAGAAAATATAATTTTAGAACCGCAATGGGCAGAGCTATTTTCAGAAAGCGAACGTACATTGGCAAAAAATAAACTACTAAAATTAGGTTATAAAGGAGAAACGAATGAATAAATACACTTTGTTCGCCATTACAATGAGTTTAACGGGCTGTATGATGCCAGATCACCCGGATGCGCCCATATTACAACCGGACGAGACCGCTGGAAACATAGAAGTTTTACAGGTTATTGATAACGACGAAATTCTGGCCTATTACAAGAAAAAATTAGGGCATTTCACGATAAAAAATATGAAACCGGATATCATAGATAATGGTGTATATTCCGTAGATGGCGTAAAGCAAGTCGGCGTATATCGTTACACGTCTGCATTTGGGGCGGTAAAAACAGTTCCAGATTATACAATTCACAATGATATGGGATTAGAAGCAAAATATAAAGAAAACCTAGAAAAATATGATATAGACTTTCCAAAAGATGAAAGAAAAAACTATCAGCCTTTATTTTGCGGGGGTGTTTACACAATTATTTACACCCCGTTTAGCATATTATTTAGCCCGATATGTTTATTAAATAAAGATTGTTACTTTACGACGTACTGTTTATCAAACCAAGAAATAAACACCCCGTATAAAGACAGAAAATAATTTTTATAAATCAATAAAAAAGGAAAAACAATGAAAAAATTATCAATTGCTTTAGCAATGATGCTCTTTGGTTGCAACTTAACTCAATCCCATGTATCTGATATAAGCCAATCTGATGCAACACCAAAAACACCTCTAGAGACCTACCAAGAATGTATGGGATATTCTGATAAAACAATTATGCATACATCGGAAAATCCTGGACGTTATATTGTATTAATGAGTGAAAAGTCAACGGATCAACCATTCCTTAATAAACAAGAACAGGGGCAAATTTATTACACCAGTTTATTAGAGTGCCCTACAGGAGATTCAATTGAGCAATGCACAAATCAGCAACGTCTTATAATCCGGAATATTGGTACGAAAGATAAATGGCAGGTTGGATCCATAAAACAGTTCACGAATGCCGATTTTATGTTTGATAAGCCCATTCGCGCTGAATTTTTAAAGGATGGCAGATTTGTTGACATAACAAATTACTGCTATATCAATAGAAACAACATAACCAAAAGTTATTGTGGACACTTTGTTCATACTTCTAGTTGGCACTCTGAGTGCAAAGACAAATTAGATACTCCTGCTGTTAACAAATAAACAATGGGGCATTCGCCCCATTGTTTATGGTTGTTGCATCGCATAGTTTATACATTGAGACATGGCGTCAACCTGGTCTTTATATTTAGTGTTCGGAAATCCTAGTAGTTCTTTCTTGCAATCCGACCACCAGCTCTCATTGGATTGTGGGAACAAGACATTCCCTTTTTCGACCATAACGCTCAAGGCTTTTGCACGTGATATCTTATCCATCGTTGGCTTAATAGGCACAACTTCTAACATCATGCTGGCACGATCACGCGCCTTACCCAACATTGGTATAAGAAATTCACCACTGGCCTTATCCTCTATTAGTAATTTCACATAATTACCTGCATTTTGGTTATATTTATATTCGTTATACACCTCCATTATTTTATCAAATAATTGTGGCGTATCCCATTTCCCTCTGATTACATCTATCAGATAAAATTTGTAATCTGTTGTCATAAGAATTACACATCCAACAGAATATGCATTGTTTTCGCCAGCCTTATTAGCTGTATCCCAACTTATAAACAGATTCTTTGGATTAAGCCGTGAATTCAAGGCGTCATCTGGATAATACTTCAACCACGATTCTTTGATAATTCCGCCTTCTGGTGGGCATGGGTCTTGTTGATATTGGGCAGCAAAGGCATATTCCCCCATAGAGTTCTTTATACCCATAACCACATCCATATCTTCGCGATCTCGGTGTAATAATTCACCCTTGGCACGCGTAATCACTCGCGTTTTGCCAGAAATGCGATTTTTTACAATCCAACTCTCATCCTCTGTCGCGATGACGGGCAGTTTTATGACCTTGAACTGATTGCCGGCGTCCAACAAATGCCCCGACAAATCGTCCTGGTGCAGGCGCTGCATCACCAGTAAAATCTTGCCGGTCGCCTTGTCATTCAGACGCGAATACAGTGTAGAGCCGTACCATTCGTTTAACTTGGTGCGCCCGGATTCTGATGACGCATCCACGGATTTTTGCGGATCGTCTATTATAATCCAGTCCGCCCCACGACCAGTCAGCGTTCCACCGATAGATGTAGCCATACGCCCGCCACCACGCGTGGTTGCAAAGTCATTTACAGATTGTCTGGATTGATGCAAGCGCGTCATCGGAAAAAGTTCACGATACCAATCTGATTGCATAACGTCCCGACAACTGATCGCAAATTTATCCGCCAGTTCATCGTTATAACTGACACAAAGAATTTGTGCCTTTGGATTATGCCCCAGTATCCATGCCGGCAATGCGATTGAGCATATCAGACTTTTCATATACCGTGGTGGCATATTGATTATTAGGCGATTATTGCCACCTTCGTACATATCCATAATAGCATCACAAATGACATCAATATGCCAATTGTTTAAGTACTTTGAGCCGGGTGCGACTTCGCCAAAAACCTTTGTTACAAAAGATTTAAAATCTGTACGTAATAATGAATTTATAATTTCGTTATTCATTTATATTATCCTTTAGGTATTGAGTTAAAATTTCCTTATCGTCTTGCCGGATTGCTTCGGCAACTTTGGCAAGTTGTTCGTTTCTATCATCGGCCGCTGTCATCATAGGCAACAACGTCTGCAAGGCTCTTAAATCGCCTTGCACGGCTTTGTTGGTCGCCTGCAACAACATGGCCTGTTTTTTACTTATCCTTACTGACCTGCCATTTTTGGTCATTTGGATTTTTTCGTTCACGATCTCATCCAGTAATTTATGGGTGTTTTGACTGCCACTCGGCCGCCCCTTTGGGTTACCGGATTGACCGGGCTGAAACTGTCCCGATTTGGGAGGTTTCATATAGCCCAATTCATAATCCGCCATTACGCCACCTCTTGTTTTTCGGTTAATAATTCTGAATAAGTTTTACCGGTTGATTGATGTACGGCATCAATATGAAACATTTCTAAAAACCGACGGATTGTGGTGTCCACGTACAACGGTTCCAGTTCAATGCCATAGCAAACGCGTTTAGACTGATGCGCAGCAATCAATGTACTGCCCGACCCCAGAAATGTATCCAAAACAATATCGCCACGCCGTGTGACGTCCAATATCGCGTCTTTTAGCATTTCAACCGGCTTTACCGTTGGGTGCATTTTGATATCGGCCTTGTGCCGACCGAACGCATTTACACCCGCATATTGCCAAACATTTGTGCGATAGCGGCCGTTTTTGCCCAGATTGACATTATTGACGTGCGACTCTTTACCATTTTTGAAAACAAAGCAAAGTTCATGCTGGCTGCGATAGAGGCTGCCCATGCCACCCGATGACTTGCACCAGACACACATGTTTATCAGTTCAGAAAACGCATCGTTTCCTGCCGCCAATATTTCGCCCATGTGACGCCAATCCATAAAGTTATACTGCAATGCCCCAGGGCGGGAATGTTTCGCGCAAAGTTCGAAATTTTTACGCAAGAACTGAGTAAACTCATCCTTGCTCATCTCGCCAGATGCCATTTGAAACTCTTTATGATGGACGGCACCCGAACCGCACACATGCCCCGATATTTTGACATTGTATGGTGGATCTTGCAGAACCATATCCGCCTGACGCGTGCCCATCAGTGTTTCAAAAGTCGCCGCATCCAGACTGTTGCCACAGATAATCTGATGATCGCCAATGCACCATACGTCCCCGGGACGCGTTACGATTTCGTTTTCTGGGATGTACGGAACGCTATTCGCCTTGGGGTCTGCGGCCGGTTTATCACCAACGGCCAGAACGTCCAGTTCAACATCTGAAAAGCCCGTTACGGATATATCCAAATCATCACATATTTGTTCCAATTCGGATATTTCCAGACGCAGCAAGTCTGCATTCCAACCACCGTTTTCAGCGATTTTATTATCAGCCAGGCGATATGCACGCTTTTGCACATCACTCAAATGCGATAACCGTATAACCGGTACAGTGTCCATCCCCAATATTTGGGCTGCGGCCACGCGACCGTGTCCCGCGATGATTTCCAGATTCTCATCCACCAGTATCGGATTATTGAATCCAAACTGCCGAATAGATGCCGCGATTTGCTGCACTTGGCCCTCTGGATGATTTTTTGCGTTTTTCGCATAGGCGCATATTTGGTTTAGCGCGATGTTTTCTATACTTAAAAGTCCCATAATTAACCTCCTTTTTGGTTGTTGTTGGGCTGCAATACGGAGGTCATTTTTTGCCCGCATTGCTATATAATATACAGTGATGGCCATAAAAAATTTTGCATAATTGCATAACTAGTTATAAATACTTGATTTTTTTGCTTGACTTGGGCACCTTTGTAAGCATTCATTGCACAACCTTAGATGGAGGCATTTATGGCAAAAATTGAATTACCGATGACACTGGATGCTCTGCGGGCCATGCCCTTTGCAGATCGGGCGACACTGTGGGCGAAATACAGCCCACATCCGTTCAAACGGCAAATGCGAGCGCTGTGGCACTATATTCAATGCGAACGCTTAAACCTGCGGATTGAGCCAAAGTTCCTGGCCAAGATTAAGAAATACAAAGACAATCCCGCCGAATGCGCCACCCGTGTGTATCAGAACCGATACTTTGTCCGCCCCGGCGCGGTTATCACACGCACATTCCGCGGCATTGAACATCGCGTCACGGCAAATGATGATGGGACATTCTACTACAACGGCAAGACATATAGAACTCTGTCCGGAATTGCGCGGGAGATTTCCGGAATAAAGATTTCGGGGCCAAAGTTCTTTGGGTTAGATAAAGGGGGCAAAAATGCCAAATAGATGTGCGATTTATGTACGAAAGTCCACAGAACACGGACTGGATATGGAGTTTAATTCCCTGCAAAACCAAGAGGAGTCATGTAAAGCCTATATCGCCTCCCAGTCGTTTAATGGCTGGCAATATCACAAGACCTATACGGATGCAGCGATTTCCGGCGGCACGATGGAACGGCCGGCTCTTAAACAAATGCTGGACGATATGGCGCACGGGTTGATTAATACGGTCGTGGTGTACAAGGTTGACCGGTTGTCCCGATCAATCTTGGACTTTCATAACATGATGCGATATTTTGAAAAATACGGCGCGAACTTTGTGTCCATCACCCAGTCTTTTGATACCAGCACATCAATGGGCAAGCTGACTTTAAACATGTTGCTATCGTTCGCCCAGTTTGAACGCGAAGTGTCATCGGAACGCGTGCGTGATAAAATTCGCGCCAGTAAAGCCAAAGGCCTGTGGATGGGTGGCAATCCGCCACTGGGTTATGATGTGGTAAATAAAAAATTGATTCCGAATGCGGTTGAAACCGCGAATATTCGGCATCTCTTTGAAAAGTATCTGGAACTGCAATCTGTAAATGCGCTGACCGAATATGCCGCGGCGCACAATATATATGCCAAACAATGGACAACCGCCAAAGGCATAACAAAAGGCGGCCGACCAATTGCAAAAATGAGCATGCACCGCATCTTGCGCGACAGGACTTATATCGGTCAGATTGTGAACAAAACTGACAACACTGTTGCCCAAGGCGAGCATCAGGCGATATTACCCGCCGAACTGTTTGAACGCGTGCAAACAGCCCTGCGGAATAATGCGAACAACAAGTCTGAAACGCACGGTTCGCCCAACCTGCTGAGCGGCAAACTGTTTAATCATAATGGTGTGCGCTTTACCAATCAGCGAACATGCGGCAAAGGCAAAACAAACACGCATTATTATGCAACCCGTGGCTTTTACCTGCCCGCACCAACGGTGGACGAAATTGCGATTAAAACCATTACCCAGTTCCTAGATGCAGATCTGTCGGCACTGCCGTCCGCGACCGTTGATACAGTAAAACGCATTAATATTCAAAACGCGCCATACGCAGAAAAGAAAGCCTTTATTCAATCACTGGTTGATAAAATTATATACTCGCAAGATAAACTGATATTTTATCTGGCACCAGACACCACAAAATTACAACCATTCGCAACGGATAACTTTATCAACCAGAAAACAGATCCGCTGGAGTTCGCAATCAGCGATGGTTGCATCATAATTACCGTCCCCATTGTCCTGCGAAAATACGTAAACACAGTGTTTGATAAATCCAAGAACGGCGTCTTAACCATCACCGATAACAATCACCTAATCCTTAAAGCCTTCGCCACCGCCTGGCGGTATCGAGAGATGTATGAACAATATGGCGACACCGATAAAATCATCGCTATGGAACATACATCCCCACGCCAGTTTTACCGCCACCTAGACCTGGCATATATGAATCCGGAAACTATCAATCACATCCTATCCGGCAAGCAGAAAGTCAATGTGAACGAATTGTTTCAGATTGCTAAAAACAGTACTGAAATTCAAATCAATCTTTAGTAGCTAATTTATCCAAATTGGCTAACGTTCTTGGCTCAATCCAACCAAACCTATTATAAGAAGCTAGTAGTTTAGTTAAATCTGTTTCCATATTCCTCAATCCTTCTGGCGTCAATCCTAACTGCCCCAAAGTTCTATTAAAAAACTCACGTTTTGTTGCACGAAGGAATATTTCAAATGAACTTTCTCTAATATCAGCATATATCAAGGAACTTGGATACCACCATGTGTACATATCAGACTTGTTGTTCTTTTGTATATTTAGTGCACACAAAAATAGCAGAAGATCGGTTTGCATTATTTTTTCAAAATCTTCACTTCTTCCTCTCCACCTTGATTTTAATAAATCTGCCTTTAGTGATTTACGATTTAATTGCAATCTTCTATTGCGAATACTAAAAGATTCCATAGTTGTATCAAATACGGTAAAATTTTTCAAAGAAGCACTACCGGTTCTTGACTTATAATAATAGTCATCCATTAATATTTTTAATTCTTTAAAATATCCGTGTTCTACCAAAAAAGAACTAAAATTCATAAAAGTTTCATATGCAAAGAATCTAAAATGATCTGATTGATATTCGACAAATGCGTTACCCTTAGCGGCGTTCTGATAAGTCAATAACTTTTCAAAAAACTTATGTATAGAATTAACGGATTCTTCTTGTTTGCTGCATTGAATCATTGTTTCGATAACATCCAAACAATCATTACGCAATGGTAATAATTCCTCAATATAGTTCCATATTTTATCATCCATATTTTCTTCATCATTACAGTCAAGCGCAAACTTGTTTAAAATATCATAAGTTTGTTCAAAAAAATCCTCACACAAAACTATTGCATTAGGTAAATTTCTTTTTAGAGCATTTATAGCAACATTTTTCTTAAAATCAGATACTGCATATACTGGTTTTTCAGACGATATAAAAGAAGGTGTTTTTCCTAGCTCTGGTGCTACAAATTCGGGCTTACCGTATAATAATCTGACCAATTTAATAAATTCTTCATAATTTTCAGCTTCTGATTTTGAAAAATCCGAATAAAATCTACCTTCTAGATAAGTTGGTAAATAGGCATTCCCATTTTCATCCTTTTCCATAACTATAGGTATAAATTTCTTATTCTTACCGGAGGGATCAGCATCGCCATAGACTTTTGGTGATATGATAAGCGTTTCTATACCAGCTCCACCTGTCCCGGCATTTGCCTTTTCTGCATATTGTTTGTCACAAAAAATAAGAACCTTCGTTATCGTTGGATCGTTTACGATCTTTTCCATAAATTTATGTACACTTGCCCCTTGTTCTAAATCATATTTATCATAAACTGTATCTATTCCATTATCTCTCAACATGTTTACTATACGAGTTACTCTTTCTTGATACTCTAGACTTGACCAACTGTATGAAATAAATACTTTAGGCTGAGTTATATTTTCCAATTTTTTCTCCTATGTATTTTTATTTATGGTAACGATATAGGATTTTTAACATTTTTTTCAAGAGGCCACATACAAACCGGCATCGAGATTTTGGGCAAGGTATGCTGCGCGACGGATTTTGGCGGGATTGGGCGCGATGGCGAGTATACACTGGTACCCTTGTGTATAAAATTCCCTGGAATCCGGGGCAAAAGAAACATCCCGTGGAATTACCACGGGATGTTCAATATTCCTGGCGGAGACGAAGGGATTCGAACCCTTGATACCCTTGCGGGTATACTACATTTCCAATGTAGCGCACTAGACCAACTATGCGACGTCTCCGTATTCGGGTTATTCGGCAGACAATTCCGCCGTTTCTTCGGTTTCTGACGGGTCAACCGGTTCCGCAACCAATATGTTTTCCAATTCCGCGTCAATTTCACGCAGTTTCGGATCTTCGGCAACGGCGATTTCCAATGAATCTTCGCCATCTGCCGCAACCGGCGTTTCCTTGTACGATTGTATAAATTCGTGGCGCAGGTTTTCTATATCGACCCGACCCGTCGCAATTTCACGCAGCGCGACAACCGTCAGTTTGTCATCTTCTTTGTCAACAACCGGCTCTGCCCCGCCGTTCAAATCACGAACGCGTTGTGACGCCAGCATCCCCAGCTCATAACGACTTTCCACAAATGGTAATGTATCTGAATTTGTTATACGGGCCATTTATAAAATCCTTTGTTGAAAACGTTTCTAACCACGTTATAATGCCCCAAGGGTAGCAAAAATGCAAGCAGAAAATAAAAATAATATAAAAATAGTATCGTTGGGATGTCGCCTGAATGCGTTGGAAGCGGAAAAGATACAAAAAATGCTGACACCGTTACTGGACGCGGCGATTGTGGTCAATACCTGTGCCGTCACTGCCGAGGCCGAACGCCAATCTGGCCAGACCGTACGCAAACTGTCCCGTGAAAATCCGGCGGCGCCGATATTTGTTACCGGATGTGCGGCCACCAGAAATCCCGACTTATTTTTTCATATCCCCAATGCAATAGTCGTACAAAATCGCGACAAGATGACGCCGGGGGCATATATGAACGCCCTGGCCGCGGCACCGTGTGATTTTGCGGCACCACAAATAACACGTTTCAACCACCCCGCCCCGCATTTGTCAAAGCAGTTTATCCAGGTTCAAAATGGCTGTAATCATAAATGTGCATATTGCGTAACACGTCTGTTACGTGGACCGGCGGTATCTGTTGCATATGATGAAATACTGAGTGACGCCCGCGAAGCAATTCAGAACGGATTTTATGAAATAGTTTTAACAGGTGTGGACACAGCAAGTTATGCCAGTGACGGTATGCTGATATCTGATGTCTGTGCAGGATTATTACGTGATGTGCCGGAATTGCGACGCTTACGAATATCGTCATTTGACCCCGCATCGCCCCAGATATTCAAAATCATAGATCTGATGCACAGTGACGCCCGTATGATGCCGCATATGCATTTGTCGATGCAGTCGGGGTCAGATACAATACTGCGGGCTATGCGTCGGCGTCATACGGCGGACACCGTTCGTAAAATTGTGCAATACGCGGGCGACGGCATTACTTTCAGTTGGGATATAATCTGTGGCTTTCCGGGCGAAACAGATGAACTGTTTTGCGAAACGATGGATTTAGTACGCGAAACGCGCCCGATTAAAATACACGCATTTCCGTTTTCGGCGCGCCCCGGAACCGAAGCATTTGATATGCCCAATCAGACAGACCGCGCCGTTTCGCGCAATCGGGTAAAGATAATTTCTGATATGGCAAACAAAATTCGTGCTGAATTTATGGCCGCGAACATTGGGCGCCGTGTTTCGGTATTGGTCGAAGAAAACAATATCGCCCGCACCCCGCACGATATAGATGTAAAAATCAGTGGGGCAACGATTACACCGCGAACAATTTGTAACGTAAAACTGGCCAACATAGTTGATGATGCGTATATTGGTGAAATCGAATAAAAAATCTGTTGGCAATGACGATTATAGTTGCTAATATCACTTTGCTATGAAAAAGAAAATTTTTATCCTGTTATTATCACTGATAACAACCGCCGCGCACGCGGAGTTTTCTACGCGCGCAAAATCCGCTTTTTTGGTTGACTATGATTCCGGCACCGAAATTGTTGCCAAGAACGCAGACACACTGATGCCGCCGTCATCAATGATAAAACTGATGACACTGGCTGTGCTGTTTGATGAAATCAAGGCCGGCAATTTAACGATGGACGATCGGCTGACCGTCAGTGAAAATGCCGATTATGAAAACCCACTGTGGTACCCAGCCAGCAAAATTTGCCTGGTTGCGGGTCAAACAATTACTGTGCGTGATGCCATATTGGGACTGATTGTGTTGTCTGGCGGTGATGCATCCGTGGTTGTGGCGGAAAAACTGGCCGGGTCCGAGGCCGCATTTACCGAACTGATGCAGAAAAAGGCGCGCAGTATCGGTATGAATCAATCAACATTTGGAAATGCCAGCGGATTGCCCAACCCGAACAATCTGATGACCAGTCGTGAACTGGCAACGTTGGCAAGTCACATAATAACCGACTATCCGGAATTATATCCGCTGTTCGCAACGAAAAGATTTAAGTTTGATGAATATCAAAGTGACTGGTGTCGTGACTGGGGTCGCACGCATACGATGAATTATAATAAACTGCTGTTTATTATGCCCGGGGCGGACGGATTAAAAACTGGACACACCGACGACGGCGGCTATGGTATGGTTGCCAGTGCCAAGGTTGGCGGGCGACGTCTGATTGGTGTTATAAACGGATATAACGGCAAAAATCACGACGCGTTAGCGGCGGAAATGAAAAAACTGTTAGAGTATGGGTATTCAACAACTACAAACCACACCTTTTATAACCCAGGTGACAAAATCGCGGCAATTCCCGTATGGTATGGGCGCCAGGACAACGTTATCGCCACAATAGAACGCCCGTTCACAATCACCGTTCCAAAGGCGGACGGTCTGCGCGGGGTACGTGTGTTGGCACGATACGATGACCCAGTTCGTGCACCAGTGTTCGCGGGGGACAAGGTTGGTGAAATAATCGCACAACGTGACGGCCAGATTATTGCACGCGCCCCATTGGTCGCACAAACAACAGTTAAAAAGACAATTCTGTTTGGGCGCCTGATTAAAAATATACGTGTAATATTCGGAATCGATTAAAAATGGCACCGCGAAAATCGACCAGTTCTTATAATTTCCCGCATCCGATGGACAACGACACGTTGGTCGGGCATACGGATGTTATGGCCGATTTTCTGGCCGCGTGGCGTGGACGTGACGAACACCCTATTCATCCGGTATGGATGCTGGCCGGCCCACGTGGCATTGGCAAGGCGACAATGGCATATCAAATTGCAAAAATGGTGTATGGCAATGTCGGGGACTTTTTTATAATCGATATTTCGCGTAATATCGACAAGGACGGCAAGCCCAAACCCGACGGCAAAACAATTTCCGTGTACACTGTGCGCGCAATGATTGAAAAAATGCAAATGTCGTCTATGTCCGGCGATTGGCGCGTGATTTTAATAGATTCTGTTGACGAATTAAATGCTGCCGCATCAAACGCATTGTTAAAGTTACTGGAAGAGCCGCCCGCAAAAACACTGTTTTTACTGGTTGTGCACCAGCTGGCAAATGTTTTACCAACGGTGCGTTCGCGCGCACGTGTTGAAAAAATGCATCCACTGACTGTTACACAACTGCGCGAACTATGTAATCGTTTTATGCCGGATGCAAATGTCAGCGACGAAACACTGCGCCTGGCAAACGGCAGTTTTGGACGTATCGCCAACCTGAAAAAATCAGGTGGGGACGCAATATACGATGAATTGATGGCCTGTCTGCGTAATCCACGCAGCAACAGTGTCGATATGATGTCCGTTGCCAAAAAAATCGCGCCCGACCCGGCATTGCACGGTATTTTATTGGATGCAATTGCGGCGTTGGGGCTGGCAGATTTATATCCGACGGCAACCCACGCTATTGCTGATATTGCACGCCTGAACCTGGAACCAGAAACCGCACTGTTCAAAATAATCACTCAAATAAAGCAATGTTTATAGATACCCACTGTCATTTAACCGACGATTATGTAACCGGCGATCTGCGCGACGTTATTGCGCGTGCAATGGATGCAAATGTTGGAATTATAGTTTGCCCGACCGCGGACCCGGCCGATATACCCGCCGCAATAAAAATCGCAAACGAATATCCAAACATTTTTGCAACAATCGGTATTCATCCGGAATATGCCGGAACAGACGCGTCACAATATCTGACCGATACAGTGCTGACAAATCCGCGCGTCGTTGGCGTCGGTGAAATCGGTCTGGATTATCACGAACGCAATGATAACCGTGATGCACAAATACGCCTGTTTGAGCAGCAACTGGAACTGGCACGTCGGCACAATCTGCCGGTGGCGATTCATACACGCGACGCCGAAGATGATACCGCCGCGATTCTGCGTGGCGATGTGCGCGGTGTTATGCATTGTTTCACCAGTTCGTGGAATTTGGCAAAAACTATGTTGGACCGCGGATTTTTCTTTTCCGCCAGTGGCATTTTAACCTTCAAAAACGCGGCCGAAATACGTGAAACGTTTTCAAAAATCCCTGTTGATCGCATTGTAATCGAAACAGACAGTCCCTATTGCGCCCCCGTCCCGTACCGTGGCAAAACGTGCGAGCCGGCTTTTGTTACCGCAACCGCACGCGTACTGGCGGATGTAAAGGGAATATCTATTGATGAACTGGAACCAATTTTAATAACCAATACAATGAATTTATATCCAAAGATGAAAATATAAAAACGCCCGTTTATGGGCGTTTTTTATCTTGCGTTGCGGGATAATTGTTTAACAATTTCACGCGTCAGCATACGATTTTGTTCGAACGCAAAATATGTCGCCAAGCGACGCATCTGTTTCAAGTTCTGGGCATCATCCAACGCAACGTATGCGAACGGGACAGGCACATTATCAGAAACCAATACCGGCTTTAGCCCCACCAAGCGCAACATACGCGCGACATAATCCTGAGCCCACCAGCGTTCGAATTTATACTGCTTTGCTTTGTACTTTTTGGATATATTTGGTGTAAATGTTACCGCCGGCTGCGCACCAACATATGTATATTCTATTATTGAAGAGTTGTTTATATACCCGGTCAATTCATCAATGCCGCGCCATTTATCAACCGCCTGGTGAAATATATTTGGGACACCAAAATACGGACGAAACGTACGATATGCTTTTTTATATGTCAACACCTTGTTTTCACCAACTATAGGTCGGTATTCTGTCCATTTATCCATAGAAAAATCCTTTGACTATGTTTTCAGAATAGCACAGTTTATTAAATTTGCAATTTTTTATCCCGTGATGTAAAATATCCGCGTTATGCCACGCAGTATTATAAAATTTGGCCAAGTTTCAGAAAACCGCAAAGCACGGTTTAACTACTCTATCCAGGATACTATAGAGGCCGGCATTTCATTGACCGGTGCAGAATTAAAATCGATACGCTATGGTCTGGTTACGATTGTTGACGGTTTTGTTCAACGTCGTGGAACAGATTTATATCTGGCCGGGGTGGAAATTCAAAAACTGCCAACCGCTGCACGCATAGTGAATTTTGATGAACGCCGTCCGCGTCAACTGTTGCTGCACCGGTCACAAATAAACCGCCTGATTGGAAAACTACAGGAAAAGGGTGCAACAATCGTTCCACTGAAATTATATTTCAATAACCGCGGAAAATTAAAGGTCTTGCTGGGTGTCGGTTACGGTAAAAACAAAGTGGACAAGCGCGAAACCATAAAACGACGCGAGTGGGATAAAAACAAGGCACGAATATTAAAGGGTTGATAAATGGCAAAACGTATGACGTATGAACAAAAATATGAACTGATTCAACAACTGATTTCGCAATCTGACTTTCAACGCGCGATTTTCGTACTGTATAATAAAAACTCAAATTTGCGGGTACGTAAAAACATATTTCAATTTTATAAAGTTGATGAAATTATGCAATGTGCACATCATATTGTGACCAATTATCATATGCCAGAATACACATTTTCAAAAATGGCCAAACACGTGGACGACCAATTCACGGCACGGATGTTGCGGGCATCGGTTCCGCATTGGCGTCGCGCAGTAAATGCATACGTCCGCGCCCACGACAAAGAAAAGTATAAATCCAGATAAAAAAATCCGCCAAACGGCGGATTTTTTTATTTTCTTAAACCACGGGTTTAGTCGTGCATTTCAGGATTCGGCGCTGGTCTGTTTGCGACACGCATCTGACGGCCCAATTCCTGTTTAACCGCACGATATTCTTCACGGGTTATGCAACCATCGCGGTCAATATCCATAACCGGCAAAACGGCCTGCAAACGCGGACAATCAACAGACGCCACATCCAGACACCCGTTATCAAAATCAACACGCGGTCCACGAAATTCAGGACAATCCAACAATTTCGCCGCACCAAAGCCCAATGCAAATACAATTAAAATCATAATCAGTTTAACCATAAAACGGCCAAAACGTGAACCGCCGCGCGAACATTTGCAATCCGCACCACAGTTGCAATTTGCACCGCATTTGCACGTTGGCATTTCTGGGATCGGCGTTGTATTTACCGCTTCAGGTGCCGGTTTTGCGGCAACGGTCTTTTTAACAGCCGCCTTTTTTACGGTCGGCTTTTTTGTCGCCGGCTTTTTAGCGGCGGCCGCCGTTGTCTTTGCAGTTGTTTTTTTAACAGGTTTTGTTGGCATTTTATCCTTCCTTTTATTTTGTTTAACGTATTGATTGTATTCAATATCGAAAAATATGTAAAGAATAAAATTCACATTTTTGGTTACTTTTCCTGATCCGTGGCGCGCGGATGGGCGTGTTCATAAATATTCATAATTTCCGCCATATTTACACGCGTATATAATTGGGTGGTGGACAATGACGAATGTCCCAACAATTCCTGTAAACTACGTAAATCCGCCCCGCCCGCCAGTAACGCCGTTGCAAATGTATGCCGCAACGCGTGCGGCGTTACATAGTCCGGCAACTGTAAATAATGGCGCAATTTTTCAATAACTTTTTCCGCCATACGCGCAGACATTGGCAGACCACGCACACTGCGAAACAACGCGTCATCTGGTGCGGTACCAAACGGGCGCAGACGCGTGTATTTATCAATAGCATCCAGCACGGCCGGCAATATCGGGACTATGCGTTCCTTGGCCCCCTTGCCCAAAATGCGCAATGAATCTGGGCGACCGCGAATATCTATGTTTTTTAGCGACAACGCTTCTGATATTCGCAGGCCGCACCCGAATATCAATGTAACCAGTGCCCAATCGCGCGCCGCAATCCACGGTTCAGCAGCATCTATATCGCGAATTGCATCGTGCATATGTTCAACATCAGAAACTTCTATGGCCTTGGATAATTTACGCGGAACCTTTGGCGAAGAAATCAGGCCGATTGCGTTATTGTGAACATTGTGTTTTTTTGCCAGAAATTTATAAAACCCACGCAAAGACGATAACGCACGTGCCGTCGATTTGTGTGCTAAATTACGACGTCCGCGATCGGCCATCCACGCGCGAAAACAAATCGTGTCGGCACGCGCAAAATCCGCCAGTGACACATCTGCGCCGATATAGTTATCATAAAACTTTATAAAATCGCGAATATCTGTTTCGTACGCGGTCGCCGTGTGCACAGAATAGTTTTTCGTCTGTGTCAAATAATCAATAAATTCGGCGACCGCATCGTTCATTTTATCACTTTATTTCAAATGTTGCGGATACATTGACGGAAACTTCAGTATCCTTGGCAACAATACTGCCGGCGGCACTGAACGCTTCGGCATCGGCAACCGCCATTTTTGCCGACGCAGTCAGGAAATTAGACGCACGTGGCTGAATCGACGACGTGCCAGCATTGTAAGATACACTCAACATTTTACCCGCCGTACGGCCATCACCCGCCGCCAAAGCATTCGCACGTTCGCGTGCGTTTTCAACCGCCGTGGCCAGACAATCTTCCAAAACAGGTTTCATCGCTTCGGCACTGGTGTACATACGCAGATTTTCCGAATATACATCTGTCTGACCGGCGAACTGGGTCAAGATTTTTTCAATCGTTTCAATACTGGTTGCGGAAACTTCAACTGCGATGGTTGTTTCTGTCCCCAAAACAACGGATTTTTCCAATTCGCGGTTCCATTCACTGCGTTCATACGAATTAAATTCGGTCGTCTGCATTTGAACGTCCTGGGTCTTCAAGAAATTCGTTATTTCAGCAATTTTTGCAGTCGCCATTTTCATTGATGTGGCGGCGGACTTATCCAGTGTTGTAACACGCAATGTGATTGCGGTTCTGTCCTTGGGCGCGGTGGCCAGGCATTGTCCGTCAACAGATATAACCCGCGGCGCGTCCGGCCGGTCAATCCAACCAAACAGCAGTGCCAACACCGCACCAACGCCGATTACACTGCCCGTCCAAATCAATGCTTTTTTCATTTCTCTTTCTCCTTTCCTTGGCTTTTGTTTTAATCAAAATAGTTCAATTTCATTGCACGCTTTACCCGCGCCAAAGTATCAGCCGCCGCCGCGCGTGCGTCCATTGTGCCACGACGCAATATTTCCATAACCGACGCCGGATCACGCGCCAACGCTTCGCGACGTTCCCGTATCGGACGCAATGTTTCCTGCATTACGGCGTTCAGGAACTTTTTAACCTTTACATCGCCCAAACCGCCGCGTTCATAGTGCGCCGCCAATTCATTATAATCTTTATATTCTGGCAAAAACGCCGCAAAGTGTTCAGGACGTGCAAAAACCGACAAATATATAAACACCGGATTTTCCGTCGTATTGCCGGGGTCTTCGACACGGATGTGATTTGGGTCGGTGTACATAGATTTTACCTTGGCCGCGATTTCATCGGCGGAATCTTTCAGATAAATGCCGTTGTTTAACGATTTGCTCATTTTCGCATTACCGTCAATCCCGGGCAGACGCGCCGCTGATTTTGTTTTCGGCACAACTGCGCGCGGCATAATCAACGTGTCGCCATATATACTGTTAAACTTATGCACAATTTCCGCCGCCTGTTCCAACATAGGCAACTGGTCATCACCAACGGGCACAATATTCGCACCAAACGCGGTTATATCCGCCGCCTGGGATATCGGATAAGTAAAAAAGCCAACTGGTACACCACCATTAAACTTTTCCTTTTGCGCGATTTCCGTTTTTACCGTCGGGTTACGCTGCAGACGTGCAATCGTCACCAGATTCATATAGTAAAACGTCAATTCGGTCAGTTCTGATATTTCGGATTGAATAAATATCGTTGTTTTTTCCGGATTGTACCCCGTTGCCAGCATATCCAGTGCGACTTCCATAACATTTTCACGCACGCGTTCAGGATTGTCAAAATTGTCGGTCAGCCCCTGGGCATCCGCAATCATAGCGTACATTTTTTTATATCCGCCCGCATTTTGAATTTCAATATTCGGTATCAGTGCACCGACCATATGCCCGATATGCAACGAGCCCGTCGGGCGTATTCCAGTCAGAATAATATCGTTTGATTGTGCCATTATAAAAATCCTTTGCCTGTATAATAAAACGTTTGCAAAATCTTTGCCAGTAAAAAGAAATCCCGCCGGAATCGGCGGGATTGATTTTATTCGCGTTCGTTTTAACGAGAATAGAATTCGACGACCAGTTCCGGGAACATCTGGACCGGGTACGGAACGTCTTCAAATGCCGGGACACGGGTAAATGTCGCGGTGAAGTTCGCACTGTCCACACTGATGTAGTCCGGCCAACTGCGTTCGGCCGATTCCAACGCCAAAACAACCAACGGCATTTGCTTTGCCTTTTCGCTGACGGTGATGACATCGCCCGGTTTTACCTGGTACGATGCGATTTTCACGCGTTTGCCGTTGACATAGATATGACCGTGGCTGACCAACTGACGTGCTGAAAAAACGGTCGGCGCCAATTTGGAACGATATACAACCGCATCCAAACGACGTTCCAGCAAGCCAATCAGATTATCCGGCGTATCGCCGCGCATATTGGACGCTTCCAGATAATAAGAACGGAATTTCTTTTCGCCGACGTTGCCATAGTATCCCTTTAACGTCTGTTTTGCACGCATCTGCTTTGCGTAATCAGACGAATTGCCACCACGCGATGTTGGCCCGTGCTGGCCGGGTTTATATTTACGCTTGTTAAACGGCGATTTCGCCTGGCCCCACAGATTGACACCCAAACTGCGGCCGATTTTCAATTTTCTTGTGCTGCGCTTTGCGCCTGCTCTTGCCATAATTTATCCTTTTTCTTTTGGTTTTTCGGTGCCGGACATTTCACAGAATCCTTATCGACAATATGACCAAAATACATATTGCTTATTCAGTTCTGGTTATCCAGCGTCGCCCAGTTTATACTGTTTTTGCCCAAAAATCAAGTTTTTTTATTAAAACTTTACCCGTGGTGCCACACGTTCGGCATCGTCCATTTCAAACATCTTTTCTTGGGTGATGTTAAACATACGCGCAACAATGTTTGATGGGAACTGTTCAATCTGAGTATTCAGCCCCATAACAACATTATTATAAAACTGGCGTGCGGCCTGGATTTTTGTTTCCGTGTCGGTCAGTTCACGCTGTAATTCCAGAAAGTTTTCGTTCGCACGCAATGTTGGATAGTTTTCAGACACTGCAAACAAACTTTTCAATGTTTCAGTCAAATGATTTTCCGCATCTGCACGATTTGCGCCATTTGCCGCCATTGCTGCATCACGCGCCGCCGTAACCGCGGTCAGTGTTTCGCGTTCGTGCTTCGCCGCACCACGCACCGTTTCAATCAAGTTCGGAATTAAATCATAACGACGTTTTAACTGTGTATCGATTGTGGACCACGCTTCGCGAACCTGGTTGCGGCGCGACACCAAACCGTTGTACACCATAACAAAATATAATAACACGACGGCAATAACAGCAATTGTGACCCACATAGAAAACTCCTTTTTTGTTTTATGTTTTATATTCTATATACCACACCCGCTAAAAGCAAAGATTTTATTTTTGTATTGCAAATGAAATTTTGTTGTGATTATAATAATTACCGTCGGTGGGTGTTCCATTGACGGGGTGTCATAGCCCTTTGTAATTGTCAGAGATGACATAAAATATCGCCTCCACAATTTAGGTTGGAGGGTTGTGAATATCACGAATAAACAACACTATTATTACAATAGCTACTAACCTCCAACCACCTGAAATATTTTGGTGGTTTTTTCATTCGCAATGAAAAGGAGGTTTAGAATGAAAAAACATTTAATCATCGCCGGCATAATTTGTGCGGCATCAATCCCACCAGTGTATGCGGTCACGAAATGCGTAAAACTAACGTCGTCAACAATGTGTACAACTCCCTCTGGCGCGCAAGATCAGTCAAATTGGTCAGCAACTTGTGGCGGTATAGCAATTCAGGGTGTTGCATTTTGCGGTTCTCAAAAAGGTAGTTCAGCTGGCGTAAAATCTAAAACTGTCACGACCAGTTCAAACAGTGACGATAACAGAAATTGCTGGTGCAAAATGGTTTCGCCCGCGGTTTCGTCGTGGGTGTTCAACGTCTCGGCCGAGTCCGCCGGCGCTTGCGCGTACCTTTGCGCGTACAACTGTGCGGGCCGCGCTCGGAGCGTTTCCGATTTCCGGTCGGGGCTGTTTAGTGGACTATCTGACTAAATGGGGGCGAATATGAAACGAATATTTATTTTTGTACTAGCGATTGCGCCTATTGGCGCATTTGCCGCCGCACCGTCCACGTCGTGTCCCACGGGTTATGTTGCGGTTGTGGAATCGTATATGGAAATCGCGGACAGTTCGTGCCCCACCGGATATACATCCGCTGGTACGGCGGACAGTTGTCTGATTTCATCACCCGCCGGTTCGTGTATTATGTATGCGCCAACTGGTTTAACTTATACCGACGACAGCGGTTCATCATATGAATTTACGTCTGCGTGTCCGCTGGAATAGTTACCTGCTGCTGATTACCGGTTATTCGTAACCGAGTGAACAAACAACAAAAAATCCCACCAATCGGCGGGATTTTTTATAGAACAAAATTCAAACGATTTAGTTCAACGCATCTTTCAACGCCTTGCCCGGTTTGAATTTCGGCTGAGTAGAAGCCGGGATTTTAATCGCGGCACCCGTCTGCGGGTTGCGGCCTGTTGTGGCCTTGCGCTTTGCGGTTGTAAATGTACCGAAACCAACCAAGCGAACTTCGCCCTTCTTTTTCAGAACTTTTGTAACGGTGTTGATAAACGCATCCAAGCAAGCCGCGGCAGTTGCCTTGGTTACTTCAACTTCGTTTGCGATTGCTTCAATCAATTGCTGTTTGTTCATTTGTTTCTCCTTTCATATAAATTTATATAAGGTGTCCGGCAGTCCCAAGCAATGTCGGTGAAATCCAGCCCCGGATATGCGCCGTTTTTTATTTACATAATTTCGCAATCCGGTATATTCCACGGACATTGCCTGTCCTGCTTGTACGAATCGTAGAGAATTCGGGCGTTTAAGTCAAGAGCATATTTAATTTTTACAATTTTTTATGATTGTTGACAAAACCGTTATCTGTTATGTACCGCGTCGGCACGAACCGCACGCGCACCGGGCGTATTGCTTTCGCACAAAACGTATTGTCCGTCCAGACCGTCAACCGTTACCGAACGGAAATAATTTGGTGTCATAACAAACAGTGTTACTATCACCGCAACCCAAAATGTGAACTTGGTCATTTGCCAGGGTTTCTTGAAACTGTCGCGTTTGAAAGAATCCGCCAATAAATTTTGATACAGTGCCCACCCCCAACTGAACATCAGCAACATAACTGTTGCGAACAGCGCGATTGTCAAATATTTGTGAAACGGTGTCAGTGCCGACGCAAACCCGTCCCAAAACGTACTGGTCGTGGGGCATATATACAACGCGTTCGTCGCCGATTCAGGCGACAATGCAATCGGCGCGTTCGGCGCCAACTGCAGTCCAAATGATACGACAACCACTATCGCAACCAGGCACACTATCGCAAACAGCATCAACGGTTTCATTTATTTGATTCCCTAAAATCTTTGTTATATATTATATCATAAACAAGTAACTGATTGCAATTTTATAAACTTTTATTTAGAATCAAAACTATGATGCGCAGAAAACCTAATATCATCGTTGGACTGACAACATTTAATAATGAAATGCTGCGAATTTCTGTGCCGGCGTTGGGAAAAATCCGGCAAAAATTTACATTGATTGTTCATAATGACAATCCTATGACAACCGTGTCACGACGCCAGATTCGCAAACTGGGCTATTGCGGCGATTTACAGATTATAAACACAAATGAAAATGTTGGCGAACTGCGGGCACGGTTGGCGATTATAGATGCGGCACAGGCACTAAATCCCGATTGGATTATATTTTGCAATGATGATGACATAATGACTGATATTGAAATACCAAACGTATCAGACGACAACTTTGCCATTATACAAAATGCGATTATATTGCGGCATCGCGTTGGCGATTTACTGCGGGCAATGGAATGCGCCACAGATATTGATGTCGATGGCGAAAACGTAATACTGCGCCGACCAAATATCGGACTGTGCGGAACACCGGTACGTGCAAAAACATTGTTCGGTATGAAGCATATTATTACAGACGCAATGGACGCTGTTTCAAAAATAGACGATAAATTGGAATTTATTCCACCCGTTGATGCAATGATGTGGAATTGGGTAAATATTTATGCGCGTCACCTGAATCCAAATGCGGTTCCAATTTATATGGACAAAATCAACTATATAAAAAATGAATTGGACACTGCACGTATGAAGTACGGACGTCTGGCACGACCGGCGCGCAACGCGGATGAACACAAGCATCGCGTGTTGGCAAAATATGACGCCGCATTTACAGCGGCACTGAACGCGGCCGCCCTGCGGGGCTAAGATTTATTATTATACGACGACAAAATTCAAAAAAATAAAATATCTGATTGAAACAACGGGGTAATGCATATAAAATTGCACCGATAAACACAGGGAATTATAAAATGACATATAATGATATTCGTAAAACTTTTTTGGAATTTTTTGAATCCAAGGGACATAAAATCGTACCGTCTGCGTCGCTGATTCCGAACGATCCGACACTGCTGTTCACGGTTGCTGGTATGGTTCCGTGGAAGGGTATTTTACAAGGCACCGAGCCGGCATTTGCACCACGCGTTGCCGACGTGCAAAAGTGCATACGTGCGGGTGGCAAACATAATGACCTGGACGAAGTCGGTTTTGACGGTCGTCATCATACGTTCTTTGAAATGTTAGGCAACTGGTCTTTTGGCGACTATTTCAAGGCCGGTGCGATTGAAATGTCGTGGGAATTGCTGACCGATGTCTTGAAACTTGATCCTGCACGGCTGCGCGTGACAACCCACGTCAGTGATGATGAATCAACCGAAATATGGCGCCGTGTTGCCGGCAAGGAAGCAATCCGTCTGGGCGATAAAGACAACTGGTGGTCGGCGGGCGATACCGGCCCGTGTGGTCCGTGCACCGAAATATTCTATGATTTCGGGTCTGATATTGAAAATGAAGACGACCGTTGGGTTGAAATCTGGAACGACGTATTTATGCAATATGACCGCGATGCAAACGGAAACCTGACACCACTGCCAAAGCAAAATGTCGATACGGGTGCGGGACTGGAACGTTGGGCCGCGTTATTACAGGGTAAAGTTGATAATTTCGACACTGATTTGTTTGTAAACCTGACCCACGCAACCGAAGATATCGTTGGCGTCAAAAAAACGCCAGAAAACACACCGTCATTCAAAATTATTGCCGACCACCTGCGTGCAGTTGGATTCGCCATTGCCGACGGCGTTATCCCCAGCAATACCGACCGTGGCTATGTCATCCGTCGCATATTGCGCCGCGCAATGCGTCACGGACAAATGCTGGGGCATCGCGGGGCGCTGTTGTCCAAACTGTACCCAGCGTTGATTACCGAAATGGGCGCGGCGTATCCGGAACTTGCACGTGAAGAAAAGCGTGTTGTCGAAATTATTCAAAATGAAGAAAATGCGTTTGCGGATATGCTGCAAAACGGCATCAAACTATTAGATGTTGAAATCCCCAAAGTGCAAAATGGAATTTTGCCGGGCGACGTAGCATTTAAGTTATTCGACACGTATGGATTTCCGCTGGATTTAACCCAGATGATTCTGCGTGAAAAAAATATAGACGTGGACGTGCCGGCATTTGAACGCGCGATGGCCGAACAAAAGGAACGCAGCCGTGCCAATACCAAGGGCACACGCACCCTGTGGGAATCACAGGTTCAGTTACCGCCAACCGACGATACGACAAAATATGCGCCTGTTGACACAATGGAATCCAAGGTGCTGTCAATCCTGCGCGACGGCGAATTTGTGCAAAGTGCCGACGCCGGTGATAATGTAGAGGTCGCATTGGATAAAACAAACTTCTATGGCACCCAGGGTGGCCAGGTTGGTGATGCCGGCGAATTGGTCTCGAACGGAAAAACCGTTATGACCGTGACCGAAGCCGCACGTGTTGATCGCGTTGTTATACACAAAGGCACCCTGACCGCGCCATTGTCCGTCGATGACACAGTACAGACAAAAATCAACACCGCCACGCGTCAGCAAACGGCACGCGCACATACAGCAACCCATCTGTTACAGGCGGCTTTACGCCACGTGCTGAACGAAGATGTCGAACAACGCGGATCCAAGGTTTCGCCGGATTCGGTACGATTTGACTTTGCTTTTGGGCGTGCAATGACCGCAGAAGAAAAACAGGCGGTTGAAGATTTGGTCAACAAATGGATTTCGTCCGATATGTCTGTTGCACACGAAGAAATGTCACTGGACGATGCAAAAAAACGTGGCGCAATGGCACTGTTTGGTGAAAAATACGGCGACACGGTAAAGGTTATCACCGCGGGCGACGTATCGTGCGAACTGTGCGGCGGAACGCACGTATATCACACCGGCGAAATAATCCGCGCACGCGTGAACAAGGAAAAATCTATCAGCAGTGGTATTCGCCGTATAACTATGTCCGTCGGAACATTGGCGGAATAAAAGAACGGGGCATCCGCCCCGTTTTTATTATTAGTTACTGTAATAACAATTCGCCGTATATGTGTATGAACCAGTACTGTCGCTGCCGGTGGTGCCAGACGGCAAATAACACGCCGTTACACCACCCGTATTTTTATCGGCACTGGTACCGCCACTGGGACACGATTGGCACGCACCACCGGACAAATAATATCCCGGCTTGCACGACGTATATGTTTTTGTCGTAGCAGTACAGGCAGCATTTGCCGCACCGCATACAAATGCCCCGACCAGGGGTATAATAATAGTTTTTCTCATATTATACCTCCATTATGCAATAGCACTTCCTAGAATCGGCTGGATTTGCGTTATATACATAACAATCATAAGTGGAAGTAGTTGCGTTGCACGTGCCGTACGCCTGGCTATAATAACCCGTACTGTCACTGCCACTTGTCGCGCTGCGCGTACATATTCTTTGTGACGTATTATACGCCCAACCATTGGGACAATTATATGCTGTGCCAGTCTGACCATTCGGACAACAACAACCAGACAAAATACGATCTGCGCACTGTTGTGAGCTGAGACACGCCAACGCAGGCAACGCCACTGCATTGCGCATTGATGCCACCACGCACACTGCCGTCACGGCCAGAAAATATATTGGTATTTGTTTCATTTTCTATCCCTTTTGTTTTTGATTAAACAAAAACCGCCAAAATCTGGCGGCCGGGGATTAGAAAAATCATAAACAGAAATGACCCCGCGATTTTTGGGCAAATGCCCTGTTGTATAGTCGCAGACCCCCGACCGGTTACAATCGGGATATAAACACGCATTTGCGTGCTTTTTTGGATTACGATGCATATTGCAACGTCTGTTTATGGGATTTTCTAGATCCCTGAAGCCGGCGTCCCCGCCAGTTCAAAAGTTAGTATAATTTAACAGCGTAAAAAATGCCACATTTTATTTTTTACAGGAACAAACAAAAAACGCGCCGATGGCGCGTTTTTTTATTTCTGAACAAAATGCACACTGTACTGCGGCTTTTTATCCGCACCCAATGACGCACGGACAACCTTGTTCGATGCGGTTTGAACCGCACGTATCAGGTTTGCCCTGTCTTTGCGCTCTGTTTTTGTCAGATTGTCAATCGCACGTGTTATTTCAATCTGAATCTGGCGCTTCATAAATCCGGTGTCGTCGGTTTCAAATATACCGGCACTGGAAACTTCTGGCGTGCCCTTCAGAAAACCACGCTTGTCAACCGGCAATGTAACAAATATTGCCCCGTTGGTGGCGATTTTCTTGCGCGTTTTGTACACCGGGTCATCGGTGCTGCGTTCGGTTTCGCCCTCCATCACAACGAATCCGGTTTCGATTGTTTCGGCAATATAGGGCGCTTCGCCATCGGACAATGCAATCATTTCGCCATTGTGCAATACCATCATATACTTTGCACCACCGCGTTCCATCGCCATTTTTCCGTTCAGCATTTCATTGATGTAATCACCGTGCATTGGAACGGAAACCTGGGGATGAACCATATCATAGAAGCGTTCAAATTCCGGACGACCGGCGTGACCACTGGCGTGCAGATGATCAGTATCATAAATAGTGTGCGTTTTGATACCCATACGCGCCAATTTGTTATACAGGTATGAAACGTCCTGTTCGCGACCCGGAATAATAATAGAACTGAACAAAACAGTATCCGTCGGTTGCAGTTTCATTTCTTTTACGTGGCCACGACACAAACGCGTCAACATCGCGAACTGTTCACCCTGGGAACCAGTCAGGAATATCGCCTGTTTTTCGGCAGGCAAATCCTTGATTTCACTGTGCAGGTAAACATCGTCCTTGTTCAGGTATCCAAATTCTATGCCCATTTCACGAAATTCCGGCAGCCCGACAAACGGCACCGGGTTCGGATTACTGCGTTCCTTTATCGCAGCAACACGACCGGCGGCACGTGCGGCTTCAGAAAACATTTTCATACGCGCGATTGAACGTGAATAACCCGTTACCAGAACACGTCCAGGGGCGTTTTTCATAATTTCAGTCAATGTGTCGCGAACCTGAATCTCGGTCGTTTGCGGCTGCTGGCGCGATGCGGATGTTGAATCGGACATACACGCCAACAACTTCGGATCCGAACCAATCTCACGCAGACGCGCATAATCGGTCGGTTCTTCTATCGGATTATCGTCGTTAAATGTCCAGTCACCGGTATGCAGAACTTTGCCAGCACCGGTTTTGATTATCAACATTTGTGCTTCTGGCACCGAATGGGAAACGTGAAACGTTTCAACTTCGAACGGGTCCAAATTCAATGTCGCACCGTGATGATCAAATTCAATAATATCGCGTTCCGGATTAAAATCTATTTCAACACCGCGAAACGTCTGACGCAGAATTTCCGCCGGAAAACGTGTGCAGTAAATCGGCTTTCTAAATTTCGGCCATACGAATTTTAACGCACCAATGTGGTCTTCGTGGCCGTGGGTCAGGACAAATCCGACAACGTCCTTTTTACGTTTTTCCAACCAGGTTGTATCACAATACTGAACATCGCCGGCACCGATTTCTTCTTCCAAAAATCCCATACCGCAATCAACAATCAGATACTTGCCCTTGTACTTATAAACGTACATATTCTGACCGATATGTTCCATACCGCCCAGCGCCATAAAGTACAACTTTTCGTCGTTTTTATCATTTTCGTGTTTATTCATACCGGTTATTTTTGCCGGCTTTTTAGGTTCCGTGCCGACGACTGTTTCCGGCGCGTTTTGCTTTTCTTTTACTTTTACCATTATAAATCCTTTTTATAAGTTACACTTTTGCGCCACCACACAATCCATTGCTAATAAAGAAAAAATCTTTATTTGTAGTGAATCTGTGGCGGCGCGGCATTTGTCCCCGCGCGATAATCAAAACGTCTAATTAAAACAACGGGGATTTATTTTTCCAAAATCAAGGTTGATTCTGAAAAATCTCTCTTACCCCAATAATATTAGTATATTTTCAAATAATTGCAAGGAGAAATAAAAATCACCGCCCAAAATGATTTGACGCGCGCCAAGAAATTATGATAAAATAAAACTAAATGAATGCTGAAAATAAACCACCGATTAAAATCGGTGTTTTTATTTTTATAAAAATCCCTGATTTTAGCATTTTTTATTTTCTCCGTTATGCTGAATCCAATCGGTGGTTTGATTATGTTGGCGTGCACAATAAGTGCGAACGCCCAGGCGGCGACCTGTACGGGAACAATAAGTGACGATTTTGGCGAACCTGTAATCGGTGCAAGTATAATAATTAAAGGCACAACAAATGGCACAATAACCGATATAGACGGCAGGTTTTCACTAAGTAATTGCAAACCCGGTGACACATTGACAGTTTCATATATCGGATATGTAACATATGAGTACTGTATAAAATCAGGTAATTATTCAAATATAAACATACAACTATGCAGTGATTATGGTGGTGATATCAGCGCGGCCTGCCATGGTTCCCCGTGTGGCAGTAGCGGTACAAAACTGCCTTGTAATGCGTGTGAAATGGCCGCAACCGATTGGGAGCCCACTGGTACGCCAGGATATGAATCACGATTGGCTGGTGGAACGTGCAGTGGAAATACCAGTACATCATACGGTGTATGTACCGGCCAAACGACCCAATACAGATGCGCCGACGGATACCAGGGAACAACGACAGATGGTAAAACCGGCTGCATACGTGTTCCAACGTGTGCAACTGGATGTTGTGGTACTGTGGTTATGGAATATGATGGAATGCCGCTTATTGGCGCGACTGTTGTATTGATGAAACCGACAACTCCATTAAATGGTTTTGCCGGAGGAGTTGTAACTGATACTGATGGAGTATATCAATTAAATTCGTGCGAACCAGGCGACAAATTGATTGTTCTGTTTATTGGACTGGTACGCCAAGAAATTACCATAACCAATCAAAACAAATCAGGAATTATCATAAGTATGCCAGATGATTACGGCGAAGGTTCGTGTGATGTCGGATATTATATGGACTGGTCCACTGGGCAAAGCGTATGCAAAGAATGCCCATATTACGGACAAACGCCGGGTTTTATTCCCGCCAGCAACAATGGTGACTATGACAACACCATATATTATTGCAGAATTCCAGCCGCGACATCCGTAAATGATGAAACCGGCGAGTACACATATACATCAGATTGTTATTATGGCAACTAAACACCGCCCGTTTGGGCGGTTTTATATATAACTGTAAAAATATCAAAATATATTATTTCTTCCAAAATGCGAAACCGGAACGGCGTTCGGATTTTTCAGCACGCTGTTTGCGGTCTTCGGTGGCGCGACGACGCTCCGCACGGCGTTCCTGGAAACGACGCGCCGATTCTTCGTCACGATGAATCAGTTTCAACGTGGTAACCGACAATTTATCATTGCGAACTTCATCTTCGAATTCGACAATATCATTTTCATTCAGAAATCTGATACCCGCAGCTTTCAATGCACTGGAATGAACAAATACATCGTCTGTATTGCCGTTTTCGTTTGGTGTGTCCGGTGTAATAAATCCGAAGCACTTTTTACCATTGTACCATTTTACTTTGCCTTGACGCATAATGTGCCTTCCTTTCTTATGCTTGTTATGGTTCGTATAAACAGGCACGAACCTGTAATAATTGTTGCCGATAAAATGCGTGAAAGCAAGAAAAATTACCCCCCACGTTTATGGTTTGATTTCCCAGCCCGTCGCGGGGGGTATAACATACTTTATTTACTGGATTTCTTGTAATAACGCTGAACTTCTGTCATAACAAAGTTAAACAGTTTCCCGGCCATAGTATCCGAGGGCACTGTCCAATCGTGCTGAAAATACGGCATCGCCGAAACCAGAATAAAACGAGCCATAAAATGAAAGATTTCACTTTCCTGGGCCTGGGTCAATTTGGCCGGTGCATTTTTAATGCAAAAAACTTCGTTTTCAATGGCGTTATCCAATTTGTCAACGATTATGTCCAATATACGTGACGGATAGTACAATTTGCACGGTTTTGGAAATCCGTCAAACATAGACACGTCTGTACCCTGGCTATACAAAATATTCCAACCGACACGGTCAAACAAATCTTCCAGACACTGGCAAATCATCAGGTTATATTCTTTGACACCGCATTCCATAAAATCCGCCAGTTTGCGTTCAATATTCGCGCTGGTCACAGCGTTTTTTCGTGTTTTTGTATTTTCACTTTTGCGCGAAATTTCATAATGTCCGTGCGTTTTACGTTCAAATTCAAAAAATGTACGAACCTGGCATATGATTTCCATCGGAACAATACGGCCGTTTGTGCCTATATCGATTATCAGTTTCGCATCACGATAATTGCGCGGATTTTTCATATCATAAAAATTATCACGCACAGATAAAATTCTGTCTGGCATCATATCACAAACACGTTCAATAAACGTTCGTGCCTGGGGTATTAAATCAAACAGACACTTTACACGCCAAACATCTTGCAGGCGCATACGCGGACGCGGAACCTTGTCCAAAGCACGCACCAATTCCACGGCGATTTTTTCGTGCCCGGAACCAATTATCGACAACACGGTTTCCGACGGCGTAGAAATATATTTTTCATTTAATTTTGCGCGTATCTTATCTGCAACAGCACGCGCGGACGCTTCACGTTCGTGTGACGAAATAACGCGATATACAGTATTTGCAACTTCGTCCACATACGCAGCGTAATATTTACCAGTAACCTTGTCCAATGCGCGGTCTATACTTTTTTGTGCGCCAACAATAACTGTCACGATTGACGATACCGCCAAATCAATCTTATGCCCAGCGCCACTGGTAAAAAACTGGTTTCGCATAGGATCAGCGTCCAGACGGTGATGTACAATATACGGCGACAAAGGATTGATATCTGAAACCTTTATCGGTTCATCAATCGCGCTGTCGGTGGCGTAGTCATATCGCATAACGGGTGCCTTTGGCGCACCAAAACATTTACCAAGAAAATAAAATACTTCACGAAACCAACGCATACTGTCGGAATACAGTTCCGACAGATAAGCGGCCGCTTCGTCATTTATACGTCCGGATTGTCTGGCCTCTTCTATGGCTTGTTGATTTTTCCGGTCGTGTTCAGCCGTCAAATCAGCGGCATAACCTTCGGAATATGATGATGATGACATTGCACAAGCCCCCTTTTATTTCATTATCGGGAACAATATAACATCACGCAGGGTCGGTGCATCAGCAACTATTGAAAAGAAGCGGTCAATCCCCAACCCCAGTCCGGAAATCGGCGGCATACCGTGTTCCATAGCACGCAGGAAATCTTCGTCCAAGTCAAATGCTTCGTCATCACCGGCGGCCTTGTTCTTGGCCTGTTCTTCAAACGCGGCACGCTGGACAATCGGGTCAACCAATTCGGAATACGCCTTTATCAATTCCGCACCGCATACAATCAGTTGGAATATATCTATACGGCGATTATCCGCATCATTACGGCGCGCCAACGGTATTAAATATGCCGGATAATTGTACACGATTGCCGGTTGGACAATCTGGTCACGAATTTTACGCTTAAACACATAGTCAACAATAGACGGCACGGATTTCAGCGGTTCCAGTTCGTCCGCGCCAAACATACCCGCGGATATCAGTTGACGCTTTAATGCATCGGTATCGGAAAATTCCAGAATATCCACCCCCAGTAATTCGTTCATACGTGCGGTGTAATCGATTTCTTCATATTTGCTGAAATCCAGTTTGATCCCCTGGTATTCAATCTGTAATGTACCGCGCAATTCCATCAGCAATTTCTGAATCATTTCCCAAGAAAATTTAATATTATCACGGAAATTCCAATATGCCGCATACCATTCCAGCATTGTAAATTCCTGCAGATGCATTGCATCCATACCCTCGTTCCGGAAATTCTTGCCCAGTTCATATACACGGTCGAATCCGGCGGCAATGGTCTGCTTCAAAAACAATTCCGGCGCAATACGCAGATAAAAATCAGCGTCCAACGCATTGTGATGAGTAATAAACGGACGCGCAGCGGCGCCACTGGCGACAACCTGCATAATTGGGGTTTCAACTTCTACAAATCCGTTATTATTCAAATATTCACGTATCAAGCGCAGCATCTGAAAACGCATTTTCATTGTGCGGCGCGTGTCTTCGTTAGATATGATGTCCAAATAACGCTGGCGATATCTGGTTTCCATATCGGTCAGACCGTGGAACTTTTCCGGCAACGGACGCAGTGCCTTGGACAAAATATCATATTTTGCCACACGAACCGTCAATTCGCCCGCAGTCGTATGATACAATTCCCCGTCGATCCCGATAAAATCGCCCAGATCAACGTTCGCCTTCATAAACTTGTACTGTTCTTCACCCAGTTCTTCACGCGACATAGAAAACTGAATTTCGCCGTCGATATCATAAATACGGCCGAACATCAACTTGCCCAGCCAACGCAAAGCCGTCACACGTCCGGCCAAGCGTACGTGCGTACCGTCCGCCAATTCGCGCGCGTCACAAATTCTGTGTGTGCGGTCATATTTGTCTTTCCAAACAACACCGTCGCGGGCGCGAATATTTTCCGCCTTTTGCAGACGCGCCTGTAATTCGTTAGTTGATATTTTTGTCGTGTTGTTTGCGTTTTCTGACATTTTGTTTCCTTTTTAGGGGTTAAAAATTAAAAAACGGACGCATAAAAAGTGCGTCCGTCAAATTCTGATGGTCGCACCGCGTCAATTAAAGAATTTCAAAACAATTTTCATTATCAATGTGACCCTTAAAAAATTAGTGCGCGAAAAATACATTACGGACTGTACTTCTTCACACAAAACTTTGGTGCAAGCAAAGTACTTCGCCTGCGGCTCGCCTCGCAACCCTCCGGGTTCTCGCCCCTTTGCATTACGGACTGTACTTCTTCACACAAAACTTTGGTGCGAGCAAAGGGGCTCGAACCCTCGACCTCAACCTTGGCAAGGTTGCGCTCTAGCCAACTGAGCTACGCTCGCACTGTGTCGCATATTCTGACATATCTTTTTTTACATTGCAAGTAATTTTTTATCGCACGTTTTGCCGGCCAAAATATTTCAGTGAATCCAATGTGTATTGGCGTTGTTCCAGCTCCAATCGTTGACGCTGAATATCAATTTCACAACGTTTCAGTTCGTTCGCCTCGTTTAATTCGTCCACAATACAATATGCCGCAAACATTGTCATCATTATCCCCAGTGCGATAAAAAAATACCGACCCCCAGTCAATTTTACTTTGACTGGGGCGCCGATAATGTTTCCGGATACTTCACGTCGTTCCAACATATTTACAACCATTTCCACGGTTGCACAACCTTTAACAAGCTGTACGCCGTGCGTTTATCAGTAAACGTGTGGCCACAGCGCGGGCAAACGATAAACGGTGATATAACGGCCTTGGTCTTTTTGAATATGGAAATCCATATCAACAGCCCCAACAGCCATACCGCTATGACCAATCCCCACGCAACATAGCCAAAGTACTGGTCAACAGTATCGGTTATTACCGTTATAACCTGGACATCAGATGCGGCCAAATCATCATATATCTTGGTCGCCACCGGCCAGGACGACGGACGCCACGGATAAACGTGTTCAATGCCATAGTTGGTCAACAATGTCGTGCCCAGACCGCCGGTGCTTTTGTCCAGCTGCGTCTTTATAACATCGTCAATCATATCGTCAATTTGAACCTGCAGAACACTGGTCAACTGTGTTTCTATTTCGTCCAGTTTTTCGTTCACCAGCGCAGCGGTATCGTCAACCTTGGCAATGGCTTGGTTTGCCTTGTCTATACCTTCGTTCACTTGGTCAACGCCCTTGTTCACTTCACCCAGTGCTTTGTCCACACCACTGGTGTCAATTCCGAACATATTGGCCAGGCCACTCAATTTACCGACCTTTTCGGTTGTTTCTGTAACCTTGGCGGAGGTATCACTGGCCTGGGCTGTGACATCTTTTGCCTTGTCGGTGGTATCAGTTACAACGTCAACCGCGTCTTCGACCATACGAACCTTGTCAACAGCAAATGCAACCGGCTTTTCCAGATTGATTGCGTCTTTTATACCGTCCAATAGTTTTTCATACTGTTCGACAATGTTACGCTGCAAATCAAAGAACATTGACACAACAATCGATTTCTTTATCGGTTGCGAATAAGTGTTCTTTACATACAATGGCGCCGCAATTACCAGCGCAATCCATATAAGCGACACAACCGCAAATATAATCTTTATACGCGTTACAAACGATTTCTTTTTCTTTACCGTTTTTGCGCCGCCTTGGTCGATAACTTCGACTTCTTTCTTTTTTCTTGGCATAGCTATCTCCTTTCCTTATTGATATATGCAGTTTAATAAATTATGGGATTTTATTTCAACCGTTTTTATCGCGTATTTTCATTAAATCGTGCAATTTCATCGGCCATTACTTCACGTATTGTTTTCAATCCCGGCAAATTTTGTTGATATGCCATAACCTGATTTACCGTATTATGATATATCGCCGCATCACGCTTGTTATCAAACGCCGCAATTTCCGTTACAGGCAGCATTTCATATTGTCTGTTTCCGGTGTTACGACATACCAACGAATATATAAACGTTAAATTTTTTACGGACTTTACCGCCGTCGCCAGATACAGCCGGTCTATGTTATTCAAAACTAACTTTGGCGCACCAGGCGTCGGTTTGGTATTCTTGTTTATTATTATCGTATTTCTATCGTCTGATTTCATTATTCTTCACCTGTATATTTTGCTATAAAATCTTTTTTGAATTGGGCAAAGCATCCCTGCTCTATGGAATTACGAATATCGCGCATTAAATCCTGGTAAAACCACAGGTTATGCTGTGTCAGCAATGTCGCCCCCAGTATTTCATTACACTTTACCAAATGATGTATATATGCACGCGACAACTTGCACGCTGGGCATCCGCATTTATCGTCCAGCGGCGCCGCATCATCACGAAAGCGCGCGTTGCGCATATTCATTGTACCGTGCCGAGTAAACGCCTGGGCGGTGCGCCCCGCACGCGTCGGCATTACACAATCAAACATATCAATACCACGTTCAACCGCGCCCAATATATCCAACGGGGTCCCCACACCCATTAAATACCGCGGCCGATTATCTGGCAGCAGCGGTGTTGTCGTTGCAATCATATCAAACATAACATCCTGGGGCTCGCCCACGGCCAGGCCACCAACCGCATAGCCGTCAAATCCGATATCAGTCAGTTGTTTGGCCGATTTTTTACGTAAATCCGCAAAGTCCGCGCCCTGAACAATACCGAATATTCCATAACCCGGCCGGTCGATAAAGGCGTCACGACTGCGGCGCGCCCACCGTGCAACCATTTCCACATTTTTTTCGACACGTTCACGCGGCGCCGGCAAATGCAGACACTCATCCAACGCCATTGTTATATTTGAATCCAGTTGATGCTGAATATGAACGGAATCTTCGGGACGCAGAAAATGCTTTATTCCACCGTCTATGTGCGATGTGAATTCGACGCCTTCTTCCTTCATTTTAACCAGATTGGACAGTGACATAACCTGAAACCCGCCACTGTCGGTCAAAATGGGTCCGTGCCAACCGCTGAATTTATGCAGTCCGCCCATTTGTTCCACTAAATCCCCACCGGGCCGCATCATCAGATGATAAGTATTGCCCAAAATAACCTGGGTTCCAGTGGCCGCAACCTGGTCCATTGTCAGTGCCTTTACCGTGGCGGCGGTTCCAACCGCCATAAATGCAGGCGTCTGAAAAGTCCCGTGCGCTGTTTCCACCGCGCCGCGCCGTGCGTTACCGTCCGTTGCCAATAATGTAAATTTTAACGACATTTGTTTTCCTTACTTAAAATTTTCACGCCACACTGCCCCCAGGTCGGTATCAAAATCCGCGCCCTGGGTCAAAATGGATATAGGGCCATCAAAATAACCGCGTGAATACTTTATCACATCGTCGGCAGTAGCAGAATCATACAACTTTGTTAGCTTATAAAAATCATATAATCTGCCATAGTCCCGATAAAATCCAATCAATCTGCCACAACGTTGACCCGACGATTCTATAAAATCGGCACGCCCCAGTTTAGCACTGCGCTTCATTTTATCTATATCATCGTCTGTAATTTTATTTTCTGTGTAAATTCGATATGCGTTCTTTGCAATTAAAGCAACACATTTTTCAATGTTTTTTGTCGCGGTTTCGGTTGCAAATCCGTTCACACTAAATTTTTCATTACCAAATCCAATACTGCCAAACCCGTACACCAAACCATTTTCGTGTCTGATTATATTATTTAATTCGCGGGTTATATATCGTTCAAAAAAACCAACACAGCGGTTTTGATATAAATCATCATACCCGTAACCACATTTGTTTGTAAATAATATGCGTATTTTTACATTCTGTTTATCTGGTTGCGAATTATGTGCAATTTTTGGAGTATATTCAATAGAGTCATTTTCAGGCACATCAATCGACGGCAAAAATGCAAATGTTTTTTCAATATATTTCAATAATCTATCTGGATTATCAATTTTACCAGATGCACATATTATACAATTTTTGGCCGATAAACGGCGCGATAAAAATTCAATTATCGTATCACGATTAAATGAATTTATACTTTCTATCGTTCCCAAATTACGTGTTGAAAAAGTCGCGTAATTAAACAATTCCCGTGAAGTAAAATCATCATACTGCCGAAATGGATTATCCAGTGCACGGCGCAGTTCATCACATACAACATCGTGCTCAATTTCTATTTTTTTGGGGTCAAACACTGAATTTTGTAATTGATCACCAATGTAATCTACTAATTTATCTGTATTTTCCGCCAATATACGGCCATAAAATTTCAGATGTCTGTTACCAGTGGCTGCATTACGTGTGCCGCTGTAATAATCAAAATAATCATCAACAGATTTTTTATCTGGAAAACGTAGCGTACCCTTGCATAACATATGTTCGCAAAAATGCGTCAGCCCGTATTCGGTCGGGGATTCATCGCGTGAACCAGTACAAAAAAGCACACAGAAACTTACAGTTTCTGCATCCATCGGATCCAGAATAACTGTCAGTCCATTTGGCAATTTATGTAATTGTGGTTCAAATTTCATTGTTTGTCCCTTTTATCTGGTATTCTGCGCGGCAGACATCACAATTTGTTGTTGCTGCATACGATGAATTTCATTTTGCATTTGAGCATACAGGCGTTGCAATTCTATGACCTGGCGCCCCAGTGCAAACGTATTTGTTTGCAAAGCGGTTTGGTTTTCGTTATTTTGTTCGACCATACGTTCCAAATCGGCAATACGCTGTTGCGTCTTTTTATATTCTTTTTCCAGTTTTTTGTATTCTTTATTTTTGTCCAGTGTTTTGCCGTTTTTATTGATAAATTTATCAATCAGTGACTGGGCCGTACGTGATTTTACTATCATCGCGCCCCATTTGAACGCGGCACGACGACCGGCCTTGGACTTCATAAAACGACCAAATAATTTTGGGTTTGCTAAAAAACGTAACCATACTGGCATTTATCACTCCTTCCTTATTCCGTTTTTTTGAACAACAAACAACAATCCCCATACGAAAAAAATCTGTATTTTTCCGCAACAGCGTGGGCATATGCGTTCTTCATTTCATCCAGTCCCGAAAACGCCGATACCAACATAAACAATGTCGATTTTGGTAAATGAAAATTAGTCAGCAACACATCAACCGCACGAAAATTATAGCCCGGTGTAATAAAAATATCCGTACTGCGACAAATTGGGACTATGCGCTTGCATCGCGCAGATTCCGCTAATTTACAGTTGTCGATTGCCGCACTTTCCAACGTCCGCATAGACGTTGTTCCAACCGCAATTACGCGTTTTGCGTTGTTTATTATGTCGGCCTGTTCTGGTGTGATACAGCACCATTCGCTATGCATTTTATGTTCGTTCAGATTTTCAGTTTTTACTGGCATCCAGGTTCCCGCCCCAACGTGCAGTGTTATCTTTACAATTTTTGCACCGCGGCGTTCTATTTCGTCCATCAGTTCCGGCGTAAAATGCAGTCCCGCCGTCGGTGCCGCCATAGATCCCACTGGGTCGGCATAAACCGTCTGGTACCGTTCACGATCTGCGGTTTCAGCCGCGCGTTTCATATACGGCGGCAGTGGCATTTTGCCCACCGCATCCAACACTGCAAAAACATTGTCGCACAAAAATTCCAGTTTCAGTCCGCTGTCGTCATCCCTGGCCAGGACGCGTGCGGTTGTTTTACCGTCATCCAGTGTCAATATTTCGCCAACCGGTATTTTATTGAACTTTTTACACAGTCCCCACCAAACTTTATCATTTTCCGCGGTATGCAGTGTTATTTCGTGCACCGCCCCACGTGAATCCGTCGCATCAAAGCGCGCCGGTATCACGCGTGAGTTATTAAAAACAACGACGTCGCCCGGTTGCAGATAATCCACAAAGTCGCGAATATGCGCATCAGATAAACTGTTTCCATTTACCACCAGCATACGTGACGCATCACGTGCAGCCAACGGGTGCGACGCTATCAATTCGGCGGGCAGTTCAAAATCAAAATCAGATGTATGTAACATTATTATTTCTTAAATTCCAGACCCTGGTCGGTATAATTTTCAGCCGTGTTTTCCCAATTTGGCTCAACCCGCACAAACAGATGCAATCGTGCGTTCACACCCCACTGATTCTGTATATCGTGGCGTGCGGCCGTACCGATTTTTTTCAACTGAGCCCCACCGCGGCCGATAACAATCTTTTTATGGGCATCATTTTGCACGGCGATTTTCTGGTATATATCCAAAACACCGTCGCTGTCCACATCAACGCGTTCGGTCACAACATTTATGTGATAAGGCAATTCCTGGTGAATATACTTATAAATCTTTTCCCGCGTCAGTTCCGACAGATATAAATTATCCGGTACATCCGACGCATCGTGCGCATCGAACAAATACGGACCAGCCGGCATTACGGCGGCCAACGCGTCCAGCATTTGTTTTATACCGTCGTTTTTCAGTGCTGAAATCATAAATATTTCACGTGGGTGCGCCAATTCGTTTATTTCCGCGGTCAGCGGCAACAAATCCGGCTTTGATACGGCATCAACCTTGTTCAATGCAACGAACAGATTTTTATGATTTCCGATTTTTTCAACCAGTTGACGTACCGTTTCGGTCACACCCTTTTGCGCGTCAATGACCAGTAATATGGCGTCCGCGTCCGATGTTGCGGAAAACGCCGCGCCAACCATAGCCCGATCCAAACGTCGCGCCGGACGAAATATCCCGGGCGTGTCAACAAATATCAGTTGACGATTACCCACCATTTTAACCGCCCGCAGGTTTGTCCGCGTGGTTTGAACCTTATGCGAAACGATTGATACCTTGCGCCCCATAATTTGATTTATCAGGGTGCTTTTACCCGCATTTGTCGGGCCAACTATTGCAATAAATCCAGAATACGTTTTTGTCATACCCGAACAATAGCACACCAAATTAAAAAGTGAATAAAAATCTTGCAAACACGCGCCCCTGTTGTACAATCCGCAACGGAGAGCCGAACGTATAAAGGATTTATTTATGCAACTGACCGGTCCGGAAATATTGCGCCGTATGCGCGTACCAAATATGAATAACCCCGAATATAAACCAGATATTATAATTAAACCCTTTGATGAACAGTGTTTGGGCAGCAACAGTTATGATTTGCACCTGGGCAATCAGTTAAAGGTGTACAAACGCACACTGCCATACGGAATGCGTCCGGCGATTGAATACAAGCGTGGCAAGACGTATTCTATGCGTGACTGGTTTGATGATTATGGTGCATATTTGGAATATCATCAGCATCCAGAAAAATACGACCCACGAAATCCAAAATATTTACTGGATCCGTGCGATGCCGCATCACACGAAACCATTGATATAGAAATACCAACTGGCGGGCTGATTTTATCACCAGATATCGGATACCTGGGGCATACGGTGGAATATACCGAAACATACAACCTGTTTCCATATATCGACGGCAAATCATCAGTCGGACGTAATTTCATATTAAATCATCATACGGCCGGCCGCGGCGACGACGGATTTTGCGGACAATGGACATTGGAAATCAAAACAATGTACCCGACCGTCGTATATCCCAATATGCGTATAGGCCAGATTTATTACGAACAATTCGTCGGTGACAGAAAACCATACAATGAAAATCGCGCCAGCCACTACAGCGGCCAAATGGGTCCGACCCCGGCGGCCGTTATACCGATTGAGGATATATTACAAAAACAGCGTTGATTACGTGCGCTTTTAACCTTGATTTAACGCGTATGTATGATATTATTATAGCGCATTGGACGATTACCAATGCGGGGTGTAGTAACCTCTTCAAACACTTCTCCAACTATTGCGGTTGGAGGGTTGCGAATATATTGAATAAGCGACACTATCGTTTGAATAGTTACTAACCTCCAACCGCCCCTAATCACGGCGGTGTTTTTATTAAACCAAAAACTATGGAGGGGGAAAATGGTTGTTATGGTGGATGCACGCCAATATGGCGATTGTGTTAAATGTGCGCGTGGAATGCTGGGGCTGTCGTATGACGATGCCGCAAAACTGTTACAAATGTCAAAAAGCAATTACAAGGCCTGTGAACGTGGCAGTATGATGTTTCCCGAAGGTGTATTATATCGTATGTTTTACGCTGGGTTTTCGTTACTGGCATTTCGCCGCCGCGATAAATACCTGAAGCAAAAATACAAACAAGAGCAATCATAGTTGATGGTTGCTCGTTACTAGTTACTCGTAACTCGACCTGTCATTAGACGTACAGGTTACGAGTATCGAGTCACGAGTTACGAACAACTAAAAAACCGGGGTGAACCCCGGTTTTATTAAATGCTGTCGGCGTTTATCCAACGACCGTTGCGCAACAGACCGGGGGCCATACCCTCGTTACTGCGCAGGGCGTCAATTACGCTACGTGCCTGGGACGCATCCAGGTTCACGATACGAACCTTGTACATATCGCCTTCTTGGACAACGACGGCGTTACCATATTTAGCCATACGTGATGCCAATGAATCAGCACTGTCCTGGGCATAAAATGCCGCAACCTGGACACTGTATTCGCCAGCGGTGGCCGGTGCCGTTGTTGTTACACCCGGCGCCGTTGTTGTTGTCACAACCGTTGTTTCAACAACTGGGGCCGGCTGCTGAACGGGCTGTGCCGGTGTTGACGCGCCGATTGTAGCGTTTTTAACCGCAATGGATTCGTTCGCCATAACCTGAACCTGAACCTTGGTCTGGCCGTTCATACCGATTTTTTGCGCCGCGGCCGGAGACAAGTCCATAATACGCGTATTTACAAATGGACCACGATTGTTCACACGAACAACAACGGACTGGCCATTATCCAAATTAGTTACGCGCGCGATTGTCGGCAACGGCAATGTTTTGCTGGTTGCGACCATCTGGGACATATCGAAAACTTCGCCATTGCTGGTTTTGGTACCGTTTAATTCAGCCGGGATAATGCCCGCAATACCGGTCTGGTTATATGTCAAATCTTCAACCGGGATATACTGAACATCTTCAACTTTGTACGCACTGCCGACATAATATTTCGGGGCTGGCGCCAACAGATATGTATTGTTCAATGATTCATCGGTGGTAACCAATGTTTCTTCACCAAAGCCATCGGCACCATATCCGTTCATAGTGCTGGTATCCGTGGTGCTTAAATCCGTACAGCCGGCCAGCACCGCCGTCAATACCGCCAAAGATAATACTTTTTTCATTAGTGGGACTCCTTACATTCTTTTATGATTAAATTTTATCATATAAAAAGTCCGCTTTCAACTTTATTTTGACTATATTTTTCTGTCCAACAGATATGCAATCGGCAGGTATATAATTGCAAATCCGCCAATCGCCAAAAACAGTATCCATATGCTGGTAATCGGCACGAACCACAGCCCCGCCCCCATAAGCACGGCCAATGCACCAAATGCCAAAACAGCACGACGCGTACGAACATCGGTACGTATCAGTTCACGACGCCGGCACGCACGACGCAACAGCCAGTTTTTCAAATATCCACTGACCACTATGCCGACCGGTATCGCCAAATAGCCGATAAAATGGAACGCAGATACGTAAATCAATGCCGCCACAGCCAATGATACTATACTGGTTTTTACCGGTGTACGGACATCCTGGGACGCATACAGGGTTTTGCTGTAAATCTGGCTTATCATCATCGCTGGCAGAACCAAAACCTGAATCATTATCGCCATTGCCACTGCGTGGGTTGATTCCGGCGTCCACGCACCATATTCAAACAGATATCGTATAATCGGTTCAGCCAACACGAACAATCCCACCACGCACGGCATAATCAGCATCATCGATTGACGCATAGATGAATTTTGCTGAATATACACACTGCGCATATTTTTTTCGGCCAGCGCATTTGAAATCGACGACATCAGCACAGTCCCCACCGCCAATCCAATCAGCGCAAACGGCAACTGTATAATACGGTCGGAATAATACAGCCACGATACCGCACCGTTCTGGAAACTGGCGACCAGCGTGCCGACTATTATAGTTATCTGATAAAACCCGTTGCCAATAATACTGATTCCCAGCCGCTTGAACATACTTTTAATCGCGGGCGTCCACCGCGGCCGCACCAGGCGCAATCCAAAATGATGCCGACGAATACGCGACCACAGAATCGCAAACTGCACAATACCAGACAAAACAACCGTGAACGCCATAATGTACAATATTGTTTCAGGGGCGAACCACGCCGCCAACAGCAGTGCCCCTATCAGCATTATGTTCAACAGCACCGGCATAAATGCAACCAGTAAAAACCTGGAAAACGCGTTCAAAATTGCCGACAAAAACGCCGATGCGCATATAAATATAACATACCAGAACATTATCCGCGAAATAACAACGGTCAGTTGCATCTTGCCCGGATCATCGGCAAATCCCGGTGCCAGAATCCACACAACCAGCGGCATAAATATTTCAAACAGCAATGTTATAAACAGCAACACAACCATCAGCCAAGAAAAAACGTTCTTGGCAAAGTTTTCGTCTTTGTTCCTGCCTGTGTACATCGGGATAAATATGGACGACAATGCGCCTTCGCCCAACAGGTCGCGGAACAGATTCGGTAACTTGAACGCGGCCAGAAACACGTCCGACAGACGCCCCGCCCCAAACACGTGCGCAATCAACAAATCGCGCAAGAACCCAAATACGCGGCTGATACCGGTCATAACGCCGACGCCGAAAATATGTTTGCCTAGTTTCATAGTTTCGATTATACTCACGTTTAAGAAACAAAATCAAGGCAGGAATATGCACACAAAGAAAATATTTGCTTTAATGACCATACTGGCGCTGGGGGCGTGCGCTGGCACGGACAACGATATTTCGGTCGAACGCAGTTTGCCGGAAATTTACACCACCGCATACGCGGAATTTAATGACGAAAACTATGACGCGGCCGCGGCCGAATTTCTGCACGCGGAAACACAGTATCCATCCAGTCCCTGGGCGGCCGATGCGTTGGTAATGGCGGCATATTCATATTATATGGACGAAGATTTTGCCGGTGCGATTTTGGCGGCCGACCGGTTTATGCGATTCCACCCCGGACACCGTGACGTTCCGTATATGCTGTATCTGCGTGGAATGTGCTATTACCGCCAGGTCAGCGATGTTCGCCGCGAACCGGGTATGTCGGCATATGCCCTGCAACAGTTCCAACAACTGGTCGACAGATTCCCAAATTCCGAATATGCCGAAAATGCGAAAAACAAAATCATTATCCTGAAAAACTATGTCGCGGGCAAGGCAATGTATTCCGCCCGCGCAGATATGGCACGCGAAAACTGGCCCAGCGCGATTTCGCGCCTGCAATCTGTGGTGCAATCTGCCCAGGAAACCGTTATGACGCCCGAGGCACTATATCGCCTGACGGAATGCTATACGGCAATCGGCCTGCCGGAACAGGCGTACGGATACGCGGAAATGCTGCGACTGAACTTCCCGGACAACGATTGGACTAAAAAGTTAGATAAAAAGCCCGCCGACTTTGAATCCGGTACTGAACAAAAGTAATGAAAAACGCCCAACCGGGCGTTTTTTATAATGATATATTGAAATCACGCGAACGTTGTCGTGCAGATAATTCTATTAAATCGCGCCACATTCCGCAACGACGTATCATACGAAACGCCATTGTTTCCGGGGTAACAGGTTGCAGATAATTTTTAGCATAGCTGTCCTTGCGTTCCATTGTAATGCGCGTCATAAACGTATCAACAAAATCCGCACCCATATTATTTTTTCGCATTTGATTATATTGACGACGAAAATCTTTGAATATTTTCCACGCAGATTTACGAATTTCACGCACCACGTCCGGCTTTAGCAGTTCTGGACGCCGAATCCAAGAATCTGACTTTAATGAATACGCACTGCCGACCTTGTATATTCCGGGACCATAGCGTGGCGTATTGACATCCAGCACATCTATATCTATGCCGCGGCCACATACACGAATTCTGTGATATCGCATCCACGATCCCAGCGCAGATTTCATCAATCCGTTTATATCCACATTTGGAAACATCGCACGCATTCCGTCCAGGTTTGCAACTATTGCAATATCTATGTCACTGGTGTCGTCATAATAATAATTTGTGCTGGATCCGTGTACAAATATATCCAATATCGCATCATCCGGCAACGGATATCCCATACGCTGCATAAATGCAATATAACTCCAGCTGACCATTTGCAACGCATTTGAAACCAGTTTACGCATTTGCATATCAGGTTCCCATATATGCGCATCCAGTTTATTGTGATATATAAAACGTGGAAAAAATTTAAGCTTGCGAACTACTGCTGCTGGAAGAAGATTCCGCGATTTGTATTTCATACCCATCCCCATTTGCTATATAACAACTGGCAACACAACTGCCAGACACCATAACATATCCGGATTTGCACGCACCCCATTGTCTCGCCCCCCAACGTCCTGTGTCGTTATCACAGGTTTGTGTACAATACCGAGTAGTAGAACTGCAATCACGTGTTTGATTATTGTTACAATCGGGTGTACAATCTTGCGTTTTATCCCAATAATAGTAATGATCCCAATCACTCTTTGCTGCATTCCAACTTTTATTGTCAGAACAAACAACTATTTCAACCATTTTCGGGTGTTCTGATGAATTACAGCTGCACGAAATTTCAGTCCCCGTTATATAAATTTGATTATCTGTCCCACCATTTAAACAACTATAGTTTTTCTTCCCTGCTTGATTAGGATCGCGCGAGTTACAATATATGGTATTCACTATATCAATAGCGGCATTTGCCGTGCCACTATTCTTTATTCCAAACAGTGACGTTATAAAATTAGATAACGGCGCAAAATACAATGTTATAAACATTGCCGCCAAACGCACCCAAAAACGTTTTATTTGTTTTGCCATTTTTTCCCCGTTTATTTAGTTTGAATATTTGCACGCCTGGGTAAATGACCAGGTGCCCGCTGAATCTGAAAAATTACGACCGGCCGGAATCGCACAATCTGTAATTTTTGACATACCTGCACTGGTCGTACCATAAACACCGTTTAGTGCCGGGCAACGCGTACACCCAGTATAATACGTGCTGCCACCAGCTGATATACTGCCCGATGCATAATACCCAGCGTCACACGACGCAACAACGCACTTTTTCGTAACTGTTGTTGCCGCGTACGTCGTGGTACACCACATCAATAAAAACGCACCAGTAAACAGATATCGTAATTTCATATTACCCCCCTTACATAAAACGGTGGTTTGTTTTCAGCAAAAAATTTATTGACTATGTGCCGGTTTTTGGGATAAAATAACAAGGACAGAAAAAAGAAAACAAACCACCGATTTTTTTCGGCGGTATTTTTTTGTAAAACTTTGTAAAAAATTGCGTATAATCTTGTAACTATGAAACAACTGTCTGATTTTGATATTGCAAAAATGGCGGACACTGAATTTGTCCCAAACGACGATGCTACGCGGCGGCGGGTACGTGCCGAGTTAAAACTGCCCGCACAGATTTCAGTATCTCAATTACCGCCCCCAGCACACGTAACGCTGGATTTACATCAAAAAACCGAAGAACAGGCCTGGGCTGAAATTATGAATCTGGCTACATCGGGGGTACGTCGTGCAACCATTATCACCGGCGCCAGCGGAATTTTACACCAAAAGTTCCCGCAATGGGCGTGCGAAAGTATTTTATCGCCGTACATATTATCTTTTTCACCAATAAACAATGGCAGTTTTGATGTCAGTTTTCGACGAAAACGTGACTAGCCCCGACCAACCCAATCCGTCGGATTTATATATTCGCCATTATATTTAATTCCATAATGCAAATGTGGCCCAGTTGTACGACCGGTATTTCCGGTTTCGGCAACCGCACACCCGGCGCCGACACGATCGCCCGCCGCAACCAATGATTTATTCAAATGACAATATACCGTTTCGTATCCATTAGAGTGCGCTATTTTTAATCCATTTCCACACGTTGCATCCGACCAAACCGATTCAACCGTGCCAATAGCGGGCGAAAATACGGTCGTACCAACCGCCGCAGAAAAATCCAGTCCCTTGTGCACAGAACGATTGCCAGTAACTGGGTGAATACGCGCGCCGTACGCAGATGTTATCTGTGGTCGTCCAATCAATGGTTCACCCAACGGCACAGTTTGACCGGCTGGAACATCTGGCTGAACCGGTGTGCAACGCGGTGCGTTTTGTACGATTATTTGTTGTGGGCGGTTTGGCGTTTGGGCTTGCGCTGTACCCGATGCGGGTGCACCAAATGCTGGAAAAGTATATCCATATGTCGCCAAATCACGTCGGGCGTTGATAGTATTATTTTCTATGTTTTTCAAATCATCTTGAATCGTCAAATTTCTGTATGTACAGCCGGAAATACAACGACCGGCAGAATCATATTCGGCTTCCCACGGTTCATAGCCCGCTGACTGCAACGCAACATTTTGGGTAAATGTCAAATCAGCGGTTGTTCCTGGAAATGACGTTTGTTTTAATAAACTGGCCGCGTGCACAACGTGTGCATACAGTATCATCAATATTGCAACTGTGCATATTCCAGTACTTCTCATAATACGAATATTATACCAAATTGCGGAACAAAATTAAAACGCTATCTTTAATTTTGCCATTATTGTATGCGACATATAATCAGAACGCATATCAAATCCATATGTCAGCCCCGCTGTAAAATACTGGTTAAAAAAATCCAGTCCAATGCCCGCATCCAATGCAGCACGATGTGGCGTATCAATCGGAACATAATAAAACTGGTTGTCTATCAGTTGTACACGCATTTCATCGGTGCCATTGCTGATTACATCATACCGCCCGCCCAGGTGTAACGACGGACGCACCACAAAATCTGATCCGACAAAGTCAAAACCTAAATCTAATCCGACGGATGCGGTCAATGAATTGTACCACCATTGGTCAAACTGTTGTGCCACCGCGTCAATATATTCATCGGCACTGACGCGCAGGTATCGTACCGCGACGCTGGGCGTTACTGATATGCGATTCCGCTGCATACGAATTCCAAAATTCGTCTGGCCGGCATAAAAGTTTGTATCATATGTCCCGTCATCCGAAATACCGGCAATGGATTTGTCTATATTCCAACTGGTATGCCCAGCATTTATACCGACGTTCCAAAACAGTCCAGAACGCGCCAGATACTGTGTGAACATAGTCACACTGTTGCCGGTTGCGTCCGAATAAATCCGCGTATCGTGTGTATCGGTCATTGTCCGCGTGTATTCAACACCAAACAACCAACCATCCGCAAAGTAACTTTTGGCGTTTATTGCAAAACCAGTGTTTTTTGTCTTGAAATCGCCATTTTGCCCGGCACGGTATTCTGAAAAAGTCCCCGACACGTGTCCGTCAACAACCAATGTGCGCCGCCCATATTCACAAGTCGCTAAATTCGCAGTACACGACCCGCGACGCGCAACCAATGGGACATCTATGACATCAAATGCACGGTCAATATGACTGGACACTTCAAACAACGCCATCGCGGTATTATTAAATCCCAATATGGATATTGTATCCAAGTAACGTGCAATATCGTTTGTGCGGGCTTCATTGATATATGTCGCAATTTGCGCGCCAGGTCCAAATTCAGAATAAATCCCCGCCCACGCGTGGGCCGTATCAACCAAATAGCCCGGCATACCAGAAAAAATATTATTATTTGCTGCATATGCCGCCGTATCAAAACAGAAAAATAATATAAAAAGCCGGAATATATTTTTCATAATGACGCGCCCCGTTTTTTGTTTATAATATGTGGCGAAACAATAAAATTTAACAGGAACCATTTGCTATGAACAAAGTCAAAACGGTATATGACCATATTCGCAGTAACAATATAAAAACCATATTGCTGGTGATTTGCTTTCCATTGATTTTTATCGCGCTGATATTCCTGTTCACGTGGATTGTCGCACCGGCACAAACCGCGATGGAAACGGCCGTGCGCGTTGCAATTCCAACATTTATTGCGTGCGCGGTGTGGCTGCTGATATCGTGGGCGTTTGGCGATTCTATGATGCTGAATTCCGCGCACGCACACGAAATTTTTGATACCGATGCCGAAAACCGTGAAATTTTCCGCAGCGTTGAAAATGTCGCGATTGCCGCCGGACTGCCGCGACCACGTGTATATATCATAGACGACGATTCTATGAACGCATTTGCCACGGGACGCACACCGCGCGACGCGTCGGTGGCACTGACCCGGGGGATTATTAAAAAACTGAACAAATTGGAACTGGAAGGCGTAATCGCCCACGAAATGGCACATATTGGTAATCGCGATATTCGACTGGATATGATGCTGATTACAGGCGTCGGGGTAACAGTATTTGCCGCGGATATGATTCTGCGTATGGCAATGGTCAGTGGAAATGACAATGACAATAAAAATAACGGCGCCGCAATTCTGATTATGGTATGGCTGGCGTTTATGGTATTTAACTGGATAATAACACCTATTTTGCGTATGGCCGTGTCTCGCAACCGTGAATATGCGGCCGATGCCACTGGTGCACAAATTACACACAATCCAATGGCGCTGGCAAATGCACTGCGTAAAATCACAACTGATTCACGCGTTGAATGCCTGGACAAGGTTAAATCTATGGCGGCGGTATGCATCGCAAATCCGGGTGGGCCGCGCGAATTTATTAGTTCGCTGATGGCAACGCATCCACCGGTGGAAAAGCGTATCGAACGATTGGAATCAATGGCATCTTAAATAATCGGGGGATATTATGGCAAACTTGCACTTTCATTATGGCACAATGGGTTGCAGCAAATCAGCGCAACTGGTCATAAATGCGTATAACCAAAATAAAAACGGAAACAAAACGGAAATCATAAAACCCAAAATCGATAACCGTTTCAGTGAAAATAAAGTAAATTCTCGCATCGGAATATCGGCGGACGCAACAGTTTTGGCTTCATTGCGCGGCTGGTCGCCGGCACCGGATACTAAAATGGTTTTAATTGATGAAATCCAGTTCTTTAGCCCGGACGATATTGATATACTGGTTCGAATTGCCGACAGTACACCTGTTATAATTATGTGCTATGGATTGATGATAGACAGTAACGAACAAATATTTCCGGCGTCACGTCGCCTGATAGAGGTTGGCGCAAAACTGCACCGTATGGAATCGACGTGTCAAATACCGGGCTGTATGCATCTGGCGACGCATCACCTGCGATATGATGCGGCGGGTAATGTGGTTCGTGCGGGCGCACAAATTGCCGTCGGGGACAGTAATTATAAATCTGTTTGTCGCCAGCATTTTAATATGCTGTATCACGGCACCGGTCGCGACGGCAAGGGCAGCAGATAAAAACAATATATTTTTACTTGCAATCCGAATAAAAAGTTATAAAATATACGAACGTTGCGCCCATGGCTCAATTGGATAGAGCATCTGACTACGGATCAGAAGGTTGAGGGTTCGAATCCTTCTGGGCGCGCCAGAATAAATAACAACGTCACGGTTTCGTGGCGTTGTTTTTATTATGTGCAAGCCCCAGGATTTGAACCCGAACAAAAGGGTTCGACAATGAGTAGATTTGGCAAGCCAGGCGCAGCCAAATCGTCACGAATGCCCCACAGCCGGCACCATATGTGCCGTGCGAGGGAATCCTTCTGGGCGCGTCAGAATAAATAACAACGTCACGGTTGCGTGGCGTTGTTATTTATTACGACTTTTAAGATTGACGCGCCTATATATTTAGGATAACATAATATATATAAATGCCGAAAATAAAACCACCGATTAAAACCGGTGGTTTTATTTTTGAAAAATCCCAGATTCCTGCGCTTTTTATTTCCTTGTTTTTGCCGAATCCAATCGGTCGTTTTTATAAAAACGTCAAAGGGAATAAATATGAAAACATTTTTATATATACTAATAGTTTTAACCGTGACATCATCACCAGCAATGGCAAGAGTAAAACTACGTGCTGGCGACAACAACAGATGTTTTATAAATGTAAGTGGAATCAATCATTTTTGGTACTGCGGTTCTCAAAGCAGCGACTGTGCCGATAAAAAATTGAGAAAGTATCACGACAGAACATATCAATATCACGGTGACGAGTTTACATCCGAAGATCGCCATTTTTGGTGCTGTAATGGAACAAAAGATACCGCAGGTAAATATGTTGAAACAACTGCACCCTTTTCCACAAGTGAAGTCGTAACAGTTGATTTGGGCAATGGCACCTGTACATACGAAAAGATTACCAACGTATGTGGTGATGTAATAGACAACCCCTGTACAGAACCAACTAACTGCACAGACGGAACAATTTTGCGCAATGATTCTTGTGTCACGCCGTGCAACGGCAACACCGCATTTGAAAGCACGGCATCCAATAAATGCATAGAGTGTGAAACGACTGCGTATCAAGGAATAAGTGCAGACAATATATGCACAAAATGCGATTCCGGAACACAGTTTTTTGATACAAAAACACAAAATTGTGTATCAAAGGATACATTCAATCGCATCACCAAAGAAGCGATGGAGAAATGTTATGGCTGTCCGAACAATGAAACGTTCAAAGATTGTGCAACTCTGTTCAGTATGTCGGAATCCAACCGTCGCGCGGCAGATAATTATCAGCAAATTATCAAAGATTGCTATATAACCGAAGGCAGCGATTCTGACACGGATAACTAATAAATTATCAAAACTGCGTGCAATATTAATTAAACATATATATATGTAATTTATATATATTTTTATCGGGGCTGTTGGCGATACTTTTACTGATATACTTTAATATATCAGACGAGCAGTTCAATGCCTGTATATGTCCGATCAACGATTTACGATAGTTATAACTGCTTGCCCATTTTAACCACCCATGTGCCGCCGCCAATTGCCCACACGCATGTTCAGACCAATCATTATGTACAGCAATGTTTATTATACGTCTGCGTATTTTATATGCACTGCGTTTACGCAATAATATAAAATGCTTAAAGTGCCTGTATCCTATATAATCCAATCCATATTCTGTGCGTCGCACCACGCATTTTGAAAAAAACAGCCCAAGATTATCTTCAAGAAAAACTTTTAATTTAATAGCCAGCAATCGTAAAGCAGACGGACTGTTGCCGAACAAACAAAAATCATCACAATATCTGATATATGCATGCCAACGCAATGTATGTTTGACAAACATATCCAATTCATGCAAATAAACATTGCCCAACCATTGACTGGTCAAATTGCCAATAGGGATATTTTTATCACCACCAACAGACCATATGATTTCAGATAAAATACGCAAAATTTTTTTATCACGTATTTTTCTGGAAACTATACTCATCATACGTGCGTGCCCAATACTGGGGTAAAATTTACGAATATCGCATTGCAGCACATACTTATTTGCACGCATAAATTGCATAACACGTCGCGACGCGGCGTGCAGTCCACGTCCCGGAATACACGCAAAAGAATCGTTAACAAACATACGTTGCCATATCGGCCCCAAGATATTTATCAACGCGTGATGGACAATGTGGTCCGGGTATAATGGTAAAACGTAAATATATCGTTCTTTGGGCTCGTGAATTTTTATAATACGGTATTTTGAAGTTTTGAATTTGTTATTTATTATCATATCACGCAGTCTGGCCAATAAAACATCACGATTGGCCATAAAACGCCGAATTTGTTCCTTGGACTTTTTGCCCCGCACAGCACGACGTGCCGCCAATTCAAAGTTTTCGGGTGCAATGAATTGCTCCCATAAATGCCGATGCGTTTTCATTATAATATTACTTATTCCAACGGACACGCAGACGTAAATTCATATGAACCGGTATTGTCTGTATATGTTGTATTCGTTGGCGCGTACATAATACACGAACCGGCCGGTGATGAAATCAGACAACTGTCCGCCGTACCGGCAGATGTATATCCACTGGGACACGTGCTGTCCGCTATTTCCATATACGATTCCACAACCGCAACGTATCCAGCGGGGCACGATGTTGACGGTGCGGCGGCATATACAGTTGATGGTATTAATAAAAACAGATAAACATAAAAATATTTCATAATTTATAACTCCTGTTGTTGTGTTAAGAAAAAGAATAATATCGGTCTATTTTTACAATTGTTCCACGGAAAGGTATGTTATCTTTGGCTGATTGAATTTGGTCTGATAAAACAGCACTGCCGGTAAAAGCGACGCACGCATCGCCATCAATAATAAATTGCAATTGCAAACAATCTGTTCCATCACGTTTTTTAGATTTAGTAATTCTGAAATCAGTTATGATGATTTCCCGGTTCAATATCTCATCAAGGCGTTTTTTCTTGCCGGGCATTGGCAATTTATCCCGGGCAAATGTCGAAAATTTAGGACATATATTTCCGTTTATATTGTTTATTTCATCCAATGTCATTTTCCACCCTCCCCCGATGTTCCATTGGACGCCCAGGGCGTTCTGTCGCAACAAAGCAACTACTAGCCCAGACGTCCCCTGCGCATTGTATTTTTAAGGCCGCGTTTTTGCGCGTCCCAAAAGGTTGTATCACCCCGCCTTTGATAACAGGCAAAACAGATGATTATCATCTGAAAGGTGCTGTTGCACCCGTCCCGCAGGTTGGCAAAACTGTATATTCCTGTCAAAGGAGCCGAGACCCGAGAACAACGCGGACCGGAAAGACGCATTGTTCGCTGCGTTGTTCGCACAGTTGTTCGCGCAATTGTTGGCACAATTAGACGCTGATCCGTTGTCGTTGTTGAACACCCAAGACGACACGGCCAAACAGCCGCGACGACCATTGCATACGGCGATGCAACCTATTCCCAGTTTTGGCTGGGAACCTGATGTAAAAAACTTACATTATTTTATACAAATCCCCTTTATCATATCTGTTTCCACGGGGGCGGAGTATCCGCCCCCATACCCCCACCTGTTACCGGCGTATGCATTCGCATACGCATTTACGTATATATCAATCGCCGAGACCCGAGAACAACGCGGACCGGAAAGACGCAATGAGCGCTGCGCGGAACGCACAGGATGTCCGCGCAAGAGATGGCACAACCAGACGCCGATCCGTCGCCGGTGGAGAACACCCAAGACGACACGGCCGGTGAAACCATTTTACACCAGCAATACTTGTCATCAGTACCGCCACTAATTTTCAAAGCCGTCGCTTTCTGGCCAACTGAACTGCCACTTGTGCTGGAACATTGGCTTATGCCACTTATTGCAACACTTGTCCCACTGGATGTACAATTTGATGTCCAGTCAACAACATAAGTCCCGGGGTTAACATACGAACACGTTGTTGATGATGACAGTTTTACGCATTTAGTAACGGCAGAGGCCGGTGGGCAAAGTGCGATTGTTATACCCAATAAAAATACGCCTTTTGAAAAATGCATTATTGTTTCCCCTGTTGCTGGGCCATTATGCATTGATGCAATTCGCTGGGTTTGGCTGAATGCAAATGGCCGTTTGTTTTCTGTATTTGCTTGATACCATTTTAACCAATTTTTCGCGGTTCAGTCAACCATAAAATATGCCGAATCCAAACGGCCATTTATTTTCGGCTTTATTTTTTTGCAATTTTTATTGGTTTTCTGCCGAATTCGTATATTTTTATTCAACAAAAAAATTTACAAAAAAACACCGGCCGTATAATTAAAACAGTCCACATATACACACGATGGCCCAACACTGTTGGGCCAGAAAAAAAAATAAATAAAATATCTTTCTAGTTATCGTTATTTTCGTCATATTCATCCATCAGCATTTGTAAAATCGACGCATATTCCATAACACTGGTGTGGGACGATTTCAAAATCTTGAATATCGTTTCCATAGACAACCAACGTGGCTGGCCATATTTTGACGCGCGCTTGCTTTTATTAAATGTTGTCGCATTCAGGCCACCCCTGACCGCCAGGCCCGAACAAGATAACTTCATTTTCTTAGCCAGATAATCCATACTGCACCACATTGCTAAATTCATTTTTTGCATTTTCCCTCTCCGCTTCATAAGGATATTACAATATGAATATATTGATACTTTATTCAACCCATTGACAGGAGAACATTTTCCTTTGTTTGATGTTTGAAAAAAATCGTTTATAATACCAATATGATTATTACAGATTCAGACATAGACAAACTGCCCGGAACAGCGTTTCAACACGATGTGTGGCGTGCACTGTTGCGTATTCCACGGGGACAGGTGCGAACATATACTGAACTGGCAAAAATGGCGGGACATCCGAACGCCGTGCGTGCGGTTGCAAACGCGGTTGGGAAAAATCCCCTGCCCCCGGATATACCGTGTCATCGCGTTGTGCGTATGGATGGAAAACTTGGCGGATATTCGGCGCCCGGCGGTCTAAATGAAAAACGCCGTCTGTTGGCGTCAGAAGGCGTTTTTATAAACTAAATCCGAACATATTTTATTTACGGCTGGCCAGTTGCGGATTTAATTTTGGATCATTATACATTTTATGCTGGTAATATGCACGTGGCTGACGCGCACCGTTCATAAAATCAACCAGCAAATATTTTGTGGCTTCCAATAATTCCAGACGCTGACGTTTTAACACGGCCAGTTTTTCCAAACACTTTTTACGATTGCCGTGCTTATGTGACGCTTCTTCCATATGATACATTTTCAGCGCCAATATCGATAATCTGTCCATAACCATACCCAATGATTCTGTATTTAATGGCGCCTTGAATGCACCGGGTAATGCAGGACCCAAAATTTGGATCATTGTTTCATCCATCTTTTCCGCAAAATCATTGCGTAACTGATTATAATTATCAATCTTATGCTTTGCGTCGGCAATAACAGAATCATCAACATCACGACGACGGGCAATATCTTCGGTATGCCACAGGTAATAGTTCATCATATGATTGGCGCGTGCATAACCTTCCAATGTGGCGTATTCAGGTTTCGGGGCTGTTTCTTCGCGCCAATATTTGATGTCGTCGATTGGTTCCTGCTTATGCCATTGGGCAGTCCATTTTTTCTGCATATCTGCGATTTTAGCAATATATGCAAAATATGACGGACGTGGCTGCAGACGAATTAGAAACGGATTATCAGAAATAATTGTTTTATCCAGTGTCATACTATCAATAATCGCATCATTTACAGTTACAGAATTTTCCAGAACTGTTGATATTGCATATTTGCTGTAATCGGGCTGTGTCGCAGAATAATCAAACGCACGTGAAAAGATTTCTATTCTGCATTCATCCGATTTCTGGGGCCACGCAAAATTAGTTATAAAATCGTCCAATGTCATCCACCAGTTCATCGTCGAATTACAATCTACAATATGCCCAACACAATCAAATAAATCTGGGGTTGCAGCCAATTCGCGGGGCTTTTTCATTTCTGCGCGAATAATTTGTGCAATGCGATGCGCATCAAAATCAACAATACAGCGATACCGGTTTGGGCAACGACGTTCATCGTCCTTGTCCGGCCACCAGCAACGCTGAGCACACAACATACAACGATGTTCCGAAAACACACGGCGTTGCGATGGATAATAAAAATCATCGTGTTCACATCCGTGCAATATAACCGCGGGACAATCAACCGCCCGCGCCAGATGCATCATACCACCAATTGCACCAACAAACATACGCGCGTGTGTCAGTATTCCAGCAAATTCGCGCATATTTAGTTTGAACAGTTGTTCTGCACCATTTAATACAGGATCATCAAAATCACCAATTTGTAAAAATTCATACTCGCCCCGCAGTTCATCAATTATACCCTGGGCTATCTTTGGAATTAAATATTTATATGGTCCGTTTCCACCGCATTTGATTACTATTTTGCCGGCGGCGAATTTTCCAAAATCTTTTTCATATTGGGTCAAGCGTATTTCCGGTTTGGCCAATATCTGACCAGTTATATCCATACGATTTGCAACCCATTGCATAATCTGGCCACGCTTTGGAAATCCACCAAATAATTTAGTGAACGTATTGCCCCACACATATCCATTTTTCAGATATTCCAGCGGTTTTAGATTAAATGTGTAACCGTTGCGTAATTTCAGTGGCGCGCCGTGCAATTGTCCCATATAAAATATATAAAAAGCATCCATTGTATGATGTGCACCACGGACGTTTTCATACAATAAACGCCAATCATATAAATACCAACAAAAATCACAATATCTGAATATCTGCCATTGGGGCACATATAATAATGGTCGCACACCCGTCTTTTTATAATATTCGCGCGCGACACCGGCAAACATCAATCCGTCACCAACGCCTTTGTTCAAATGATAAATATCGTGAATACCACGACGCCGCGCCATGCGCAGTGTCATTACCGGCACACCCAACCGACGCATTTTATAAAATTTACGCCAGAACAAAATATAACGCACCGGACGCCAACGTGTAACTATGCTTTTTATTTTTTTATAATATGCGCCCGCCGCCTTTATGAAGCGTAATAACATCTGTTATCATCCGTGTATTCAAATAAACCGGTATCGTCCGAAAAATCACCAACGATATAGCATTCTGCTGCTGATGTTGCATTATACATGGACAATACCGTCAAAGAATTTTGGGTCGGGACGCCATCAACCGGACTGGTGGGACAGCAGGCGCATGTTCTGACATTTCCACCAACAATATATCCGGCATTATACGGCCCTGTGTTACATTCAGCCGAACGCACTGTTCCACTGCAAATATGCATAGTGCCACAAACACCGACGGATGTAGATGCATAAATTTGCGACCCATATGTATACCAGCAATCACATAGTCCGGATTCGGTACCATTATAAATTGTGCCGGAACATGTCCAACCACTTACCCAACTGTTATATACTGAATCATATGCAACCGATGGGCAGTGGGAACGCCACTCACTAGGATTTGTGCCACAGCGGCTGCCCATCATTTCTGGACGCCACCAATTTCCAGATTGGCAAACATTATAAGTATGGGTTGTAATGGTGGTTTGACCACATACATACGTTGCTGCAAATGAATTTGTTATATTATATATCATATTTACGGCATATGACGTAATTGCCGCCGCAATCATACAAAAGAACTTGTTCATATACTTATACATTGCATCCCCCATATCACGCCGGTTCAAAACGTCCGTTTGTTTTCGGCATAAAACGGGAAATAAAAAGCGCATAAAACGGGGATTTTTTATAATAAAAAAACGCCGATAAAACGGACGTTTGTTTTCGGCATAAAAAACTTCTTTTGACGCTAAATATTTTACGTGAATTTAGTACGCGTGTCAAATGCTATTTTTATAAAAATAAAACGGGCTTTGCGCCCGTTTTATTCATTATAACTGGATAAACCAATCCGGATGTTTGGACAACTGTTCTATACCAGAATCCAATGTTTTGCGATATTCCAGGAATTTTTCCTTGTCCGCTTTACCCAGATTGCTGATTGCCGGCAATTTTACAGTCATCGGATTGACGTGTTTGCCGTCCTTGATAATTTCATAATGCAAATGCGGCCCAGTGGACAGACCCGTTGAACCAACGTATCCGATTGTCTGCCCCTGTTTTACCGTTGTACCGACAACAACCCCCTTGGCAAAGCGCGACATATGCGCATACAGTGTTTCATATGATGCATTATGGCGTATCTTTATGTAATTGCCGTGACCACTGTTATATCCACGGGCAACAACACGACCCGCACCAGCGGACGGAATTGGCGTTCCGGTTGATGCGCGGAAATCAACCCCCTTGTGTGCACGGGTATATCCCAAAACGGGATGTTTGCGACTGGTGGAAAAACTGCTGGTAACCTTGGCATTATTTATTGGGGTGCGCTTCAGCGATTTAATTGCCCCATTACCATTTTCATCATAGTATCCGGTTTTGCCGTCGGCCGTCTTGAAACGGTACATTTTGACATTACCACGCAATGCTTCGAACTGAACCGCCAAAACACGACCATTGTCAACCTTTTTACCATCAGCATAGTTTTCTTCGAATAATACGGAAAACTTCTGACCGGCACGAACATCACGTTCAAAGTCCATTTCAAACGCCAACAGGTCATAAACCTCGGCCAAAATACCGTCGGGAATACCCGCACGGGCACCGGCCAGATAAAAACTGTCCCCGTCCAAAATCTCACCACCACGATAAACAACACGCTTGTCCGGGGTAATATCCACCGTTTGGCAAACCCACGCCCCGTCCGGGTTACAGGTTATTTCAACCTGGCGCCAGGGGGATGGAATTATTACTATCTTTGATACGGGCGCATCAGCGGCGTCGCGTACAAATTCTATTTTATCACTGTCGGCACGCAAACTGGTTATATTTGCGTCAGATTTCAAAACTTTGGCTATTTCTAAAACCTGAGCATTGGAAAAACCCTGGTCTGTCAATAATTTTGACAATGTATCGCCAGATGCAACCACAACAACCGACCGATATTCATCCCCCGTTGCGGAACCGTCACCACCACGCGGCCGTGTGCATATCAGCACAATCACCACTATCACCAATATCAATGCCAAACAAATTACCGCACGGGCAATATTGTTTATATTCAGAATATTTTTTGCTTTTTCCATACCGGCGATTATAATGGCTTTATGCAAATAAATCAAGCATTTGAAATTCTGGCACGCGCGGGCAATGCCCACGATGCGCGGGTTATTACTGAAAATACGCAAAATTTTTCACGCCTGGCCGTATGGCGTATGGCGCGCGCATTGCAGCGTGGCGTGCCGGTGGCAAAAATAATACATCAAAAATGGTTTTATGGGCTGAAATTCTATACTAATCGTCATACATTGGACCCACGCCCAGACACAGAAACGTTGGTTGCAGCAGTAATATCTGATTGCGGCGGCAAACATCCAAATATTTTGGATGTAGGCACCGGAACCGGGTGCATTATTGCGTCGCTGGTCAAAAACATTCCGGGCGCGCGCGGGGTTGGAATTGATGTATCGCACGGTGCACTGCGCGTGGCACGCCGAAATGTGCGACAATTAAATTTAACAGATAAAATCCATATAGTCAGAAAAAGTTTCAATAATCCAAACGCATTTGAAAAAAATACTTTTGATGTAATTGTTTCAAATCCGCCATATATTGCGGCGGGTGATGCGCGTGTTGATGCCGGCGCACGGCACGACCCAAAACGCGCCTTGTATGCGAACGACAACGGATATGCGGCATATAAATCAATCGCAAAAAATTCGCGCAAATGGATTCGGCGCGGCGGTAAAATTTATTTGGAAATCGGGATTGATATGGCTGTACGCGTCCGTGAAATATTTGAAGAATACGGTTGGTATTTTGACCGCATTGAAAAAGATTTATCCGGTATTGAACGGGTTATTGTTTTTTCCGTCTAAACTTACTTAAAATATGGATTTTCACGCTTCAGGATTTCTATTGTTGAATCTACACCGTGACCGTGCACGACATACGTTTCATCGGGCAAATTCATTTCATATATTTTTGAAATTGACTGCCACAGTGCATTAGCGTCACCACCGGGCAAATCATACCGACCAAACCCGTCACGAAACAACGTGTCACCGGTCATTAAAATACCAAAGTCCGGAAAGTAGTACATAACCCCACCCGGCGTATGTCCGGGCGATTCTATTACTTCAACCGTAACACCGGGCAGTACGTCAATCGTTCCCGCACAGATATCAACTGGGCGTTTGAAATCACGTTCAAATTGCGGCAATCCGAAATAGTTTAACAAATTGTTAGACCAGGAAATCAAATCGTTATCTTCGGCGTTCAGGTACCACGGCACATCATACTTTTCCGCCAACGTTGGCGCGGCGGAAATATGATCACCGTGCCCGTGCGTTGAATAAATCGCACGCAGTCGCAATCCGCGCGATTCCAGCAATCGTTCCCAGTCAACCGCGTTACCCCACGCATCAAAAATCACCGCATCACCGCCGCGTGTCACCAACAGTGAATTGGTGTTTTCGGGCGGCATATGCAGTATTTCAAAATTTGGCGCATCGTTATTTTGTGGCATTTTTTTGCGTCTTTTTGGTTGTGGACTTTGCCGTTTTTTTGGATTTTTTGCCGGAAACAATTTCCTTTATTTCGTCACCAGTCAGGGTTTCACGCGCCAACAATTCTTCGGCCAATTTGCGAACCGTTTCCTTGTTTTTAGACAACAATTTTGTTGCATCCGCGTGCGCGGAATCCAACCAGGCGCGAACCTCGGCATCGACTAGTTCGGCGGTTTTTTCAGACGCATTTTCTAACGCGCTGCGCGTACCGAAACTATTCACCTGGTTTATTGCGGCCAGTCCCAGTTTTGGTGACAGTCCCGCCGTCGTTATGGAATAACGCGCCAAACGTGTCGCCATCGCGATGTCACTTTCCGCGCCGGTGGTTATTTTATCCGCACCGAAAAAGATTTCTTCGGCGGCACGCCCGGCCAACGCAATGGCCAGATTGGCGCGAACCTCGGCAATGGTCATTGAAACCTTGTCGTCAATGGGCAGGTGCTGCACCATACCCAATGCACGACCACGTGGGATAATTGTCGCCTTGTGTATTGGGTCGGTAATATCGGCGTACATTATGCTGACAAATGCGTGGCCGGCCTCGTGATAGGCAGTCAATTTTATATCTTCGGGGCGCATTTTACGAACTTTGCGCGGGCCCATCAGGATTTTATCACGCGCCTCTTCCACGTCGGGTTGGGCGATTTCGGCACGACCGTTGCGCACGGCGTGCAATGCCGCTTCGTTCAACAGGTTTTCCAAATCAGCCCCAGAAAATCCGGTTGTGCCGCGTGCCAAATCCTGCAGATTTACGTCACTGCCAACCTTTAATTTTTTAGCATACAAATCCAGAATTTCGCGGCGACCCGACAAATCAGGCAATTCAATATAAACCTGGCGGTCAAAGCGACCGGGACGCAACAATGCCGGATCCAGCATATCCGCACGGTTTGTTGCACCAATAACGATAATTCCGGTGTCGTTCGAAAATCCGTCCATTTCAATCAACAACTGATTCAGGGTCTGTTCCCTGTCCTGGTCGTTATAGGAATGCGTACTGCGACGCTGGCCAATGGCATCTATTTCATCAATGAACAGTATGCACGGCGCGTTGCGTTTGGCCATTTCAAAGATTTCCTTTATCTTGGCAACGCCCAACCCCACAATAATACCGGAAAAATCACTGCCCGATGCGGCAAAAAACGGAACGTTCGCTTCGCCCGCAATGGCACGTGCCAATAGAGTTTTACCGGTTCCTGGCTCGCCCGACAGTAATATCCCGCGTGGCACACGCGCACCAACATCGCGGAATTTTTTGCCGTCTTTCAAGAAATCAACTATTTCCATCAGTTCCTGTTTTTCAGAATCTATGCCAGCGACATCCTTGAACGTGGTTTTGGTTTTTCCGGTTGTAATTTTTGTCGGATTTGATTGCGCCAAACTGCGGCTGATGCCGGCAGCACCGCCCTTAAACCCGCGGAATATCCACCATATAAAGAACAGTCCCATTAAAATCGGAATCCACGTCCCCAAATAGTCAACCCACGTCTTGGACGTATCGATTGAAATTGTCGCACCGTTTTCGGCAATCTGGCTCAACAATTCTGGGTCATATGTGATTGTCGCGGTATATGGTGTACCGTCCGTCAATGCGCCAGACGCATCGTTTCCACGAATTTCCATTGTCTGAATTTCTGGCGCACGACGCAACACATCAGAAAAAGTCAGTTCAATCGGTTCTGGTGCCGGTGTGCCGTTTGGCAACAATGCAGGCGTCGTTCCAATACTCATAAAAGAACGCACCATAACCGCAACAAACAAGGCCGCAAATATAATCAGAAAAAGGTTCCCAGAATCACCGCGACGAAAAAAATTATTCTTTTTTGATTTGCTGTTCAGATTTTGATTTTTGTTTTCCATATCTTGTCCTAAAGCTTGTTTTTGAACCCTCGGGCACGATTAAAATTCTATCCCCCAGGCGTCGAATTGTACAATGCCCCAGTGTAAATTTGCAATCGTGTGTCAATTTATCTAGTGCATTTGATAATGAATTCAAGCGTGGTTGATATTCGTCCCCCCCTATTTTTTGAATCAATGTCCCCAGCAACTTTAATCTAACATCGGGGGCCGGGTCAAACAGAAAAGAATCAGAAAATACCGCACGGCGATTATTTGTAACGGACGCCACCATTTGCGCGATTTGTTCGTCCAGTGCGTCACGCACCCGCCCCAGGTTTTGCACCGCCAACAAAATGCGTGCATCACTGATACCCAATTTTTCAGACAACAAATGCCGATTCTGGCGAATGCGAACACGGGTATAGTGCGCGTCATCGTTCATTTCGTCCATAAAATATTTTATTTCGTTATCGTCACAATATTTCTTTAATTCCGCACGCGGCACATCCAACAACGGACGAACAATCCGTACCCCGTCACGTGTGGACACACGACGCATCGCGGCCAGTCCGTATAACCCGCTGCCCCGCCCCAGGTTCATTAAAAACGTTTCAATCTGATCGTCCGCCTGGTGCGCGGTCAGCAGTGCATACATATTGTTTTCACGGCACCAATCCGTCATAAAACGATAACGCGCGGTGCGGGCGGCGGCCTCAATCCCGGTGGCCGGTTTTTCCCCCGTCCAATAGAAAATTTGGCACGGCACGCCCAGGCGCGCGCATAAGTCGCGCACATACTGTGTTTCTGTTTCCGCATTTGCGCGCAATCCGTGATTTACGTGCAGACACGTTATATCGGCGCCAATTTGCGCCAACCAGCACAACAGGCATACGGAATCAACCCCGCCACTGACCGCCACTGCCAGCCGTTGTCCCGCCATACCGCGCATAAAATTCAAAAACTTTTGATTCATAACAACGCCATTTTATGATATAATTCGCAAAAATAAAGGAAAAAGAAATTATGACAGGGAAACTGAAATCCATTGCGGTATATTGCGGTCACCAGTTTGGCACGGATCCGAAATTCGCGCGCGACGCGGCCACGATTGGCGAATTTTTGGGACGCAACAATATCCGTATGGTGTTTGGCGGGGGTGACGTCGGCCTGATGGGAACGGTGGCGACGGCGGCACTGGACGCCGGGGGACACGTAATCGGCGTTTCCACAAACAACGTTATTGAAAAACAGGAACCCGTACATAACGGCGTTGACATTGAAATTGTTGACGGGGTGAACGAACGCAAACAGAAAATGTTTGAACTGTCGGACGCATTTATCATATTACCGGGCGGAATCGGAACATTGAACGAACTGACCGACATTATGACGATGCAGCAAATCGGCGAATCAAAAAAGCCACTGTTCTTTTTGAACACATCAGGATTTTGGATTCCGTTTGTACGCCTGTTTATACATATGCAGCGCCAGGGATTTATCGAAAGTATTCACGACTATAATATTCACGGCGCATCCACGCCCGATGATTTGATAAAAAAGATTATGGAATATTAAAGGCGTACGACCTTTGTCCTGGCGGTCGCGCCACGAATAATTTCTATGCTGGATTTCGGCACGTCAAAGTGTTCGGCCAGCATTTTTATTACCGCCGCATTTGCCGCGCCGTCGGCCGGCGCGGCGGTTGTGTGCACACGCAAAGTCCCGTCCGCGTCAACGGTTACCCCATTTTTGCGTGCACGCGGTATTACCCGAACGTTAAAAGTCCGTTTTGAATCGTTCATCACTCATAATATGTAAATGGAAATGAAAAACGCTTTGTCCGGCACCAGCACCCGTATTTGCAACAGTGCGGAAATTATCACGCAGCCCCAACGAATCAACCGTTTTACGCACCGCCGCCCAGAAACCGGCCTGTAATTCGGTGGGGGCATTGGCCGTAAAATCATAAATGTCGGTATAATCACCCTTTGGTATAACCAAAATATGTGTTTTTGCGCGCGGTGCGATGTTTTGGAATGCCAGTGCATAATCGTCTTCATATATTTTTGTTGATGGTGCTTCGCCACGCAGAATTTTTGCAAAAATATTATTTTTGTCGTACATATTTTACCCTTTGATTCCCATTGTTTTATTGAATTTAACATACTACACTGCAGGTATAAAATCAAGCACTTGAAATCAACCAGACACGCACTATATCCATACCCAGAAACAAGTTGAACATAAGGAGAATCAAATATGTTTAAACCCCTGCATAATTATGTTCTGTTGGAACGTATCGAAGAAGAAAACAAAACGGCCGGCGGAATTATAATCCCCGACAATGCCAAGGAAAAACCGTCACGCGGTCGTGTAATCGCGGTTGGCGACGGTGCATTTGACGGTGACGATCGTATCCCGATGACTGTAAAGGTCGGCGATGACGTCCTGTTTGCTAAATGGGCCGCATCCGCGAACGAGGTTAAAATTGACGGCAAAGATTACGTTCTGATTAAAGAAACAGACATATTGGGAATTTTATAAATAACGAAAGGATTTTATAATGGCAAAAGAAATCGTATTTGATACAGACAAACTGGCGGCCGGTGTCGACAAACTGGCCAACGCGGTAAAAATCACTATGGGGCCAAAGGGTCGCACTGTCGTCATCGATAAATCATATGGCGCCCCGGTCGCAACCAAGGACGGCGTTACCGTGGCCAAGGCGGTATCATTAAAAGACCCCCAGGAAAATATCGGTGCCCGTATGGTACAGGAAGTCGCCAAAAAGGCCGGCGATGATGCCGGCGACGGAACAACAACGGCAACCGTTCTGGCGCAAAAAATTATTCGCGAAGGTCGCCGTGTAATCGCCGCTGGTATGAACCCAATGGATGTAAAGCGCGGTATTGATATGGCAACCGCCGCGGTTGTTACCGATATAGAAAAGCACGCCCGTCCGGTCAAAGACAGTTCTGAAATCGCCCAGGTCGCAACGATTTCCGCAAATTCTGATTCTGAAATTGGCGAAAAAATCGCCGGCGCAATGGAAAAGGTCGGCAAGGAAGGTGTTATAACCGTCGAAGAGGCCAAGGGTCTGGAAACAGAAATCGACGTTGTCGAAGGTATGCAGTTTGACCAGGGATTTATGTCGCCCTATTTCGTGACAAACAGCGAAAAAATGCTGGCCGAACTGGACGGTGCACAAATTTTGGTTTCTGAAAAGAAAATTACCGGTCTGCAGGCATTGCTGCCGATACTGGAACCGGTGGCACAATCGGGTCGCCCGTTGCTGATTATCGCCGAAGATGTTGAATCCGAAGCGTTGGCGACACTGGTGCTGAACAAACTGCGCGGTGGGTTAAAGGTTTGCGCGGTCAAGGCACCGGGATTTGGTGACAGACGCAAAGAAATGCTGAAAGATATTGCGGCGGTTACCGGCGCAACAGTTGTGTCCGACGATATGGGTATGACGTTTGAAAACATTACAACCGACGTTCTGGGCACAGCCAAGAAAATCGTTGTAACCAAGGATTCAACCTTGTTGGCTCAGGGTGGCGGCGATAAAAAAGCGATTGACGCCCGCGCCGATGAAATCCGCAAACTGATGTCCACGTCAACCAGTGACTATGACAAAGAAAAACTGGCCGAACGGTTGGCTAAACTGGTCGGTGGCGTCGCAGTTATCAAGGTCGGCGGTATGACTGAAGTTGAAGTAAAAGAAAAGAAAGACCGTGTTGATGACGCATTGGCGGCAACACGTGCGGCCGTGGCCGACGGTATTGTGGCCGGCGGTGGTATCGCATTGGTGCGCGCAACAGCGGCATTGGATAAACTGAGTGGCGCAAACCAAGACCAAAATGTTGGTATTGATATTGTGCGTCGTGCCCTGGTTGCGCCGTGCGCCCAGATTGCAGAAAACGCGGGCGTATCCGGCGAAATTGTCGTCGGCAAAGTTATGGAAGCCAAGGATTACAACTTTGGCTATAACGCGCAAACCGGCGAATATGTCGATATGATGAAAGCGGGCATTATCGACCCGGCCAAGGTTGTTAAAACCGCAATCCAGGCCGCGGCCAGCACGGCGGGCGTATTGCTGACAACTGGTGCGGTTATGTCGGAAATACCCGAAGAAAAACCCGCCCCGCAAATGGGCGGCGGAATGCCGGGTATGATGTAAAAAACGGGGCGTTTGCCCCGTTTTTGTTACTATCCCCGGTTTTCCAGATAACTCATCAATACCAACAAATCATAAACCGGGATTTCACGACGACCCAGTTCGTAATCCTGTAATACATCGCCTGTTATGCCCGTGGCACGTTGTATCTGTTGCAGGGTTACGTTCGCTTCATTATGCATAGCGCATATCAATTTGCCCAGTTTTGCGTAATATATTTCCTTTGGCGGAATTGTTTCGGTACCAACCGTCAGAATATCATACACGTCTGTTATGTCGTGATTGGACATTGCTCTCTCCTGTTTTTTTATTAAATAAAAATACCACCGGAAAGATTTCAGGTGGTTGGAGGTTTACAACAATCAGCAAGTATTGTGTTGCTTATTCAATATATTCACAACCCTCCAACCACTGGTTGGAGATATTTAATGCCATCGCTGGCACTTGCTGACAGGTTGTAACACCCCACACCGGGAACACCCCAATGCAATGGGTATTATATACTATCTGATTTATATTTTCCACAGGTTTATAATCGTTTTCTGATTACAATAACGAAAGATGCTTTTTACTGGAAAAATCTATTTTTGGGTGGTGCGGGCGATACGACGTAAAATATCACGCCCGAAATCGGCGTATTTATCGCGCAATTCCATTGCACGTGTACGCCACCCCAATGAATCATCTATAATATGATTCCACGGGCCCGGCGTTGTATGACGCGGATGGCTGTTACCAGATTCCATTTGTGATACTGGTGTCGCGTGCGACATATCGCGTTCGTGAATTACCTTGGAAAAATCGGGGCGTATCTGTATCGGCGCGGGACCGTAAATGTATTCAATATACCCGCACGAATCCGGCAACAATCCTGTACGCAGTACAACCGACAAATCAACGCGTGCACAAAAAACACGATTGTTCAGGCGCGTTGAATAAACCGCACATCGCCGCGTCCCCAGATTCAGGTTATTACACGCAACAGATGTGTAATATGTGCCAGTATGGCGCGAATGCTTTAACATACAGCAAACGCCACAGCATTTGCACAACGATTCCCACGTCGCATCGTCCAGACGCGCCAGGGATTCTATGCGATTTTTAATTTCTGTATCTGTCATTTTTTATCTGCTTAAAAATAAACTGCGGTCATTGGCCAGAAAGTAGCGCTTGCCCGGCATCGCACACATAAATTTATGCAGATACCGCAGCGAATTTTGAATCATTGTGGTTTCCAATGTCTGGGTATTTTCCACCGACAGGCGCAGTTTCTGCAACCGTGTCAAATCAAACACATTTTCGCCCGCCGTTTCCGCATTGTTGTTATACTTTATTTCAATCATAAAATTCGGAAAGTTATTATTTATAAACTTCAGGCGCGAAACCTGGTCGTCCAGCGCAATGTACGGTAAAACACCCATCGCCACAATGGTATCCAGATTTTTAGACGTCGCCATTGATTTTGCTTCGGCCCAGGAAATACTGCGCGGGGCGCGGCCGGAAACTTTTTCCGATGCACGGGAATATACTTCTATGATTTCTGGCTTGTCATCAATACAGTACGCGTTATCAATATTGTATTCCGACTGGACAACCGGGGCCAGCGGTGAAAAGCCGCAACCAAAATCAACAAACTTTATATTCGGATTGGACGCAATCTTAGACGCCAGAAAACGCATACTTTCCGAAAAGCGTATCGCATAATGCAACGAATGCAGCGGGACATTTTTGGCCGATTCAACACATTTTGCCGGAAACATATCGGATTGCAATGTACGGGACAAAATCTTGCGCCCCATATCGCCCAAATGAGCACTGTATTGCGACGTTTTTAATATGTCCACCAGTGCCAGATTCCATTCGTGAACAAATTTCTTGGTTTCGCGCGATACGGGCTCGATGTTGCGGATATATTTATTTAATGCCGGTTCCAAAAACACGCTGCACGACAATGGTATATCCATCAATCCATATTTTAATTCTTTTGCTTTTGCCATTTTTTCTTTCCTTACATAATTATCTGTCATTATTGTGCAGGTGTGCAACAGCCGACAATTTTGCCCCCAGGCACATCGATACATATCGCGTCATATAATTTTGGTCCACCTGAATCCGGGTTGGTGCTTTGTCGGTATCGCCGGCAACCCCAAAACCGCGTATTTTAGATTCTGCGTCCAAATATACAAACATAGGCGTTCTTTGGGTCCGTATTTTCCGAATATCCACTGGTTCGGCATTGTTTTTAATGGCTATTGCACGCACAGCACGTGCAACCGTCGCATTTGGATAGAACACCGGAACCACATTTCCGCCAGTCAAAGACGAACGAGACAATGTCTTGTAAAAACGATTGCTGCCACGCGACACGGGGGTAAAATTATTACGCGCATAAAATTCTTGGGCGTGCAACAGTGACACCAGTTCGGCATAATCTGCGTCAAAAATAACACTGCGTTGTGCGGCCGCCAACAGTCGTCCACCAATACCGTGGCGCATATATTTTGGCAGTACATATAAATTATCTATTTGCGCGGTTCTGTCATTACAATAGCCACGAATAAATCCGACCATATTCATACCGTCATACGCACCAAACGCAAAGTTCATACTGTTGTGACGCCAGGTATCACGAAAATCATCCAATGCAAGAACATAATCTTCAACATTGAAGTGATAGTCATATACATAATCCATAGAAAGTCCGCGAATATATATAAAATCTTCCCACACATTGGGGGCGGACTGATTGAATATCGGTAAAATCTTTATATTATTCATAGCTCCATTTAATTTAGTACAAAAATAATTATTTGTCAATATATAAAATCAATTTTCAAATTTTTAAGGTTGTCGTGTGTGGCATTTGGAACGATAACGATGTTTGCCCCGCCCGTCCACCGCACAGACAATGCCGTCGGCACGGTTTCATCTTTTTCCGCGACATAATGCGTCTGCGGCAAATTCGGCAATTTGTTCAGGGACATTGACTGTGTCAGCGGACTGTCGCCAAAATATTCCGTCCAATCGCTATGATTCAAAACACCGGCAATCGTAATCCATTGTTTAACGTTCAAATCTGGATAATTTTGAATCACCAGTCCCGACACCATCGCACCGCCGGAATATCCAACCAGCACAATCGGGCGCGCGCCGGCAACTGTTCTTATCGTATCCGCAACGGATTTTATTACACGCGATGAAAACCGTCCGTCCGTCCAATCAGACCGCGTACAGGATGCGGACATTATATACTGGCACGGACGCGCAACATAAACAACATTTGGGGCGCTATCCGATGCCGCCAAATCACGCACCAGTGTGCCACGTGGTGTCGGATCTGATGTTGGCGTGCCGCGGCCGTTGAACGCGTGACCGTCACCTTCTATATAAATATGCACTGGGCCACGTGAATCCGATATCTTTTGCCAGGTGGCAATTTCATAATCATCGGTTGAAATCGGAACATATGTAAAATCATTCTGTGCGTGCCAACCAGATGTGGCCACGCAACCAGATAACATAAAAACTAACAGCAACCTGCCGTGCGACATAGTTGTCATATCATACCCCAAAAAACACCGCCAGTCAAACAAGATACCCAAATATATATTATTTTGACAAATTTGTTGACAAAATACTTGACAAATACATTTTTAGGGTCATAATAAGTATAAACTTAAACAAAGGTGAGCAATATGTTCAAGGCATTGAAAATGAAAATTGCGGCCCGCCGTATGGAACGCCGTGGCAACAAAAAGCGCACAAGCACAAAGAAATCGCGCACCACATCGCGTCGCTCATCGTTTTGGCCACGCGTATGGAACGCCGTATGTGTACCTTTTCGTGCAATAGGACGCTGGTGCCGTGCATTCTGGAAATGGGTACGCAGTATTGATTTGATTGGTCTGGTCAATATAACTTTGTTGTCAGCAATCATCGTTTTATTTTCTATGCTGATTATTGATATTATCGGCTGTAAAAAACCGGTTGTCATAATTGCCCAGGACAATGCCCCTGCTGCAACACAAAGCCAGGTGGCTGGTTCCAATTCAAACACACCACGCATTGTGCGTGAACGCGATTCAACGCGCGTGACGGCACTGCCCATACGTCGTGATGAAAATCGTGTCTTTACCGCCGAAACCGTCAATGTTGCACGTGTACAGCCGGACAACGTTGCAATCAAGCAAACGGCCCGCTGTGGTAAAACAATGTATGGCGACGTGATTATTGACAGTCGTGGTGCAGCAACTATGCTGAAACCCGGCGATGTTGTAAAGGGTAACCTGTTCCTGCAACATATGCGCAAGTACACACTGCCACGCGGTGTACGTATCGAAGGGCACCTGTTCCTGCGCGACATGGGAATGCTGCAGTTCGGTGGCGAATTTACGGTTACTGGAAATATATACGTCACACCGACATCTTCGTTCGGGCCGATTCCGGGCACCGCACGTATTGGTGGCCAAGTTATCTTATAACCACCGTGAAATATCAGTTTCCCCTGTAACGGTTGCGTAATACGCAACCGTTTTTTATGGATTTTTTATGCAAAATGTGATATAATTCAACCCGTCCAAACGAAAGGAATAAATAATGAACACTTTTGAAAGAATTATGAATGTTTTCGGCAAGAATCTGGGATACACAATCGTTCTGATTGTTGCGGTCATATTCTTTGCATATTTTTCTGATGGCCTGATTCCGGGATTACTGACGGCGTTCAGTGCGTTAGTTGCATATATCTGTGGTGCGGCCCTGTACCGCAAATTCAAAGAAGAATTTGCACACAAAACAGTTTCCGCAACGGAAAAGAAAGCCGCCGCGCCGAAATCCGCTAAAAAGAAAACATCAAAAAAATAAAAAATTATATGTATAAAAAATCCCGCATTTGCGGGATTTTTTATTTTGTTTCCGGAACAGCCGGTATATCAACCGCTTCGCCCGTTGCACCCGGAATTGCGGACTGTGACGCGGCGTCGCCCTGGATAATCAATTCATTACGCAAATCACTTTGTTGGGACGCCATATCGGATTTTGCCGACACCAACGCCAATAATGCACACAATACAAAGAATATGGTCGCCAACCACGCCGTTGCACGTGTCAGGAAATTACCAGCCGCCGCCCCAGTCAACGCACCGCCAAACATAGACGCCGCGGACGAACCGGACATACCGCTGCCCTCGGATTTCTGTAACAAAATGATGCCGGTCATTAAAATTGCGACGATTATCAATAAAACCAATAAAATTGTGAACATATATGTTTATCCTTTACTTTGCGCTAATTCTATATATCAAAACCCTAAATTGCAAGGATTTTCAACAACTCTTCAGCGGCAGCGATGCTGGCGGCCTTTTTGGATGCCCCACTGCCCGTGGCGGTATGCCCCATTGCAGATACGCGAACGTTGAACACTGGTTTATGTGACGCACCGGTTGCCGGCAGATATTCGTACACTGGCAACGCACCACCGTCCGCCTTTTGCACTAATTCCTGTAATGCGGTTTTGGCATCCTTGGGCGCGATGACATCCGCCGCGGCCAAATCACGCCAGATATCATCAATAATATCGCGCGCCGCATCAAAACCACCGTCCAGGAAAATGGCGCCAAATACGGCCTCCATCGCGTCAGCATACATATGCTGGCTGCGACCGGCAGTCATATGACCGTGACGTACACGCTTGTCCAATCCTAAATCGCGCGCAACACGTGCCAATGTTTCTGTCGACACCAACATTGCGTGACGACGCGCCAGTTCGCCTTCGTGTTCCGACGGGAACATATCGTACAGCAGTGCCGCCACCGACAGTCCCAATACACGATCACCAATAAATTCCAAACGCTCATTATTATGAACGGCATCGGCCCCACTTTGGGTCAATGCCAGTTCCAATAATTTTGGATTCTTGAATTTGTATTTCAGTTCTGCCAATTTAGTCAATCCCCATTCCAAATCTGTCCCAGCGCATTTTATCGCCCCAGTTCCATACCGCCAGCATCGACGAATAATAATTATGCGAATACCATATAAACCAAACCGGTCCCAGAACATTATCACGCGGCACATATCCTATGTCCGCACGGCTGTCGCCACTGTTATCGCGGTTGTCCCCCATAAAGAAATAATGGTTTTCCGGCACCGTGAACATCATTGTGTTATCAAAGTGCGCATTATCAGACATTTCAACAATACTGTGCTGAACACCATTTGGTAATGTTTCAGTGTATTCTGTTCCTTCAAACACGCCACAGTCCCAACTGTTGACGCGACAATATTTATCATCCTTGTATTCAATGGTATAATTAAATTCGGCCGGCTTGTTATCCACCCAGATTTTATTTCCCTTTATCATAATATTTTTTTCAGGGATATGGTATCCGGCACTGCGCAATGCCTTTGGCAGATTAGCGATAATATACGGACGCGGATTGTCACGCGGGACAATTTCACCGTTGATATACAGGCGTCCTTCTATCATCTGAATAGTATCGCCGGGTTTGCCAATCAGGCGTTTAACATAATCCTGGGATTCGTTTATCGGATTGCGAAATACGACAACGTCGCCAACCTCTGGCTCGTGCCCCCAAAAGCGCCCGTTCCACAAATGCCACGATCCAAACGGGAAAGAATAACGCGAATAACCGTACGGCCATTTTTCCACAAATATATGATCGCCGACGTGCAATGTCGGTATCATAGAACCAGACGGGATATTAAACGGTTCCAGTAAAAAACTGCGAAACGCGATTGCAATCAGCGCACCATAAAAAATGGTGTTAAACCAATCGCGTGCAACATTAGATTTCTTTTTGGCTGGCATAATTTCATTATCCTTTTCGGGCACCATTTTATAACTTGAATTGATTCAGCGCAAGTTTTAATATGCGCATATGATATCTTTAAGATCAATCATATTCAACGGTATGGACGCAACACCCATAGATGTCCAGGTACAACTGTCCGCCGGATTGGCAAAACCAGAATTTAATATCATCGGTCTGGCCGACCGCGCCGTCAAAGAATCCGCCGAAAGAATCAGAAACGTTTTATCCGCATTAAATATGTCACTGCCACCGAAGCGGTTGACGGTAAATCTGTCGCCGGCCGATGTTGAAAAGACCGGGTCTCATTTCGACCTGCCAATTTTGTGCGGGATATTATGTGCGATTGGCGTGCTGCCGGAATCAGAATTATCTAAATACGTAATTATTGGCGAAGTCGGACTAAACGGCGCAATATTAAAAACAGACGGCGTATTACCAACCAGTGTCTGGGCAAACCAAAATAACCTGGGGATAATATGTCCTGGCGACCAGGGTACCGAAGCACGCTGGGCCGGGCACACCAACATATTGGCACCGTTTCACGTTCTGGAACTGATAAATCATTTTAAGGGAACGCAAATCCTGCCCGTGCCAGAAACCGCGACAATAACCGATACAGTGCGGTCAAACCTGGATATGGCCGAGGTTCGCGGTCAACACGCGGCAAAACGCGCGCTGGAAATCGCGGCGGCCGGCGGACACGCAATGCTGATGATTGGCCCGCCGGGTGCAGGAAAGACAATGCTGGCGTCACGACTGCCAACTATATTGCCGGAAATGAGTCCGGCTGAAATTCTGGAAACATCGATAATATATTCCATTGCCGGACAGTTGAACGGAAAATCATTGATAACAACACGGCCATTTCGCAGTGTGCATCATACGTCCAGCGCGGTATCATTGGCCGGTGGTGGCGCTGATGCGCGTCCGGGGGAAATATCACTGGCACATAACGGTGTGCTATTTTTAGACGAACTGCCGGAATTTAGTCGTGCAACGCTGGAAATCCTGCGCCAACCGATGGAGGCCGGCAAAATAATGATTGCACGTGCAAAGCGCACCGCGACGTATCCCGCCCGCTTTCAACTGATTGCGGCGATGAACCCGTGTCCGTGTGGGCATTTGGGAAATGCCGCACTGTCGTGTTCGCGTGCGCCCCGATGTGCTGAGGCATATCAAAACAAAATATCAGGTCCATTGTTGGACAGAATTGATTTGCACGTCGATGTTGACGCCGTCAATCCGTGGGAAATGAACAGCGCAGATTCCACACCTGTGGAAACATCCGCACAAATTCGCGCACGCGTTGTCGCCGCACGCGAACGACAAATTGCACGTCAGGGCATACCAAATGCCCAACTGGACGGAACGGCGCTGGATACGGTGGCGACGCTGTCGGGCGAACTGACCGAATTTTTGAACACTGCGGCCCAGCAAATGGGTATGTCCGCCCGCGGATATAATCGTATTAGACGCATAGCACGCACAATCGCCGATTTGCGCGGGGCGACAAATATCGAAATGTCCGACCTGGCCGAAGCATTATCATACCGCCCAATAAACCGCGGCAAATACGGTGTTAAATAAAAAATCCGCCAGATGGCGGATTTTTTTGTCGTCAGAACTCAAAGCGCAAGCTCAACATTATATTCGCATAAATTGCGTTTTCTGCGCTGAACCAGTCACGATACTGACTGGCGTCTTCATTACTCAACGCCCAACGAATACGCGGTATGTACGCAACGCGCGCGCCAATGTCAAAAAACATATTTTCCGTTATACCGTATGACAACCCCAATGCCAATACACCGGCAATGTTTGCAGAACTCAATTCTGAACGATAGAACTGTATGACAGAATCATCTTGCTCTTTGACCCCGTATGGCAGTAATTCATATATTCCAGACAAATCACCATATGGGTCAGATAGTTGCAACGTTGTTTTTATATCAGCATAGCCGACACCAAAACCAATATACGGTATTACTGTACGCGTCGGTTTCTGTATCCCGTCAAAGAAATCATAAAACGCCATAACGCTGATTATATCAGTAACAACCTTGGACTGAACGGCGCCACTGGATATGACGGCGGTTACGTCAGAAATACTGCCACCAAACAATGGTGCTTCGCCCTCAATAAATGGGGACGCATTATATTCGCTTTCTGATATATGATCCCACCCCAATTCAATTCGCCACTGTGGTGAATTTGGAATAGTCCAACCCAAACTGGCCCCCGCCGCAAAGCCAAATGATTCAAAATCCTTGGTCGCGGGCAAATCACCCAAATTTACATAGCCAGCCGGTATATAGTCCGCACACTGTCCCCGGTCGGTACATTGATAATATCCCAATTCAGACATAATTACACTGCCGTCGGGACTCATATAATACAACGGGGTCAGTTCGCCGATTTCATTTTTTATTGTTCCCATACCGACAGATGCACCGCCGCGCACAGAAACAATGAACCGACTGCCATCATCGGTATATGCACCTTCGCCGACATAATATCCGGGATATTCCCAATTTGCGCGCGCCGCACCAAACATCAGGCACGACAGCACCGGCAATAAAAGCAAATTCCTACATTTCATATTCAGTATTATATCACAAATACAGCATCAATAAAAACAGATTTTATCATTTAAGAATTATTTCACAATTTCGTGAAATACAGTTGCCGGGATTGTACCGCCGGTAACCTTGGACGTCATAGATGTAAAATTATCGTTTCCAACCCATACACCGATTATCAAATCGCGCCACGCACCAACAAACCAAGCGTCGCGATTATCGTTACTGGTGCCAGTTTTCCCACCCAACACCCCCGGTGCCATAGCGCGGTGACCTGTGCCGCCAACTTTTACCACATCGGCCAACAATTCCGTCATATAATCCACCGTCTGTGGCATCAGCACGCGCAGTGCGTCCGACGGATTGCGTTGATAAATAATATTGCCGTGCGGGTCGGTTATCTTTGTAATTGCATACGGACGAACGGAATACCCATCGTTCCATATCACCGCATAAATAGTCGTTAAATCCAACAGCGACATTTCCGACGCGCCCAAAACTGTTGAATATTCACGGCGCAGTTTGTTACCCCCCCCCAGACGTCCCGCCATATCCAGTACGGTATCAATACCAAATTCCTGGGTCAATTTTAACGGCACAGAATTTACAGATTTTGCAAATGCAGTCGCCAGTGTGATGTCACCATAATACCGCTTATTATAATTCTGTGGTGAATAATCACCGATTGTGAACGGTGAATCATTTACATAACTGTCTGGCGTCATACCGTTTTCCAATGCAACCAGATATACCACCGGCTTAAAAGAACTGCCCGGTTGGCGCAACGCCAACGCACGATTAAACTGACTTTCCTGGTAATTTGTTCCACCAACCATTGCACGCACCGCGCCGTCGGTATGCATTGCAACCACTGCACCCTGGTACCCGCCAACCTGGTCGGGCAAAATATCGGCAATATGTTCCTGTAATTCCATATCCAGTGTGGTGTACACATAAACATCGGATTCCAATGTGCCGATTGTGGATTCAACTTCGTCCAGTACAAAGTCCGTCCAATAGCGATATATATTCGTATTTGGCGCAGGCGTTGCGGGTGCCAATTCGCGCGCCGCTATACGCGCCTGGTTCAATGTTATATATCCCTGGCGTACCATTTCCTGTAGTATCACGCGGGCGCGTGTTATATTCTTGTCCGGGTTGACCAGCGGGCTGTATGTTGTTGGTGCCTTTAACATAGCGGCGATTTGTGCGGCCTGGGCAATGGACAGATTATTTGCAGACGTTTGAAACATAACGCGTGCGGCCGCATCAATTCCGCGCATACCACCAACCAGTGACACGCGGTTCATATATAAATCCAGAATTTGATTCTTGGTAAAACGATTTTCCAACCAGTATGACAGAATCAATTCCCGAACCTTGCGCGAAATCTTTTTTTCACGCGATAAGAATATGTTTTTTGCGGTCTGTTGCGTAATGGACGAACCGCCCGCCGCCAATCGCCCGTGCACCAGATTTGACAGCATCGCACGCGTAATACCGCGAATATCAATCGGCCCGTGTTCAAAGAAACGCTTGTCTTCGATTGCGACGATTGCCTGCCATACATATGGGGGCAATGTTTCAACCGATACCGGTGTGCCCATTATGCGGTTGGACGAACGTATTTCATTGCCGTTTTTGTCCAGAAAAACTATTGCAGCGGGGCGTGTTTCGTGCAAAATAGCGTCCAACGACGGCATCTGTAAAAACACAATAACAACGTAAATCGCGACACCCACTAATACTAACAGAAATAAATCCACACACCACACGAACAATCGCAGTCCGCGCGACGGGCCTGTTTTCTGTGTATTGTTATTGACATTACTTCTGGTGAACAACTTATTTTCCCTGTGTATGTTGGAATTATATCACAAACGTCTTGCCTTTTGCCATAAATTAAAACTATAATTGCCACATACGAACTAAAGGATAGAGAGATATGAAAAAACTGTGCGCAATTATGTTTTGCCTGGCCGCGATGCCGGCATTTGCCGATGATTACGGATATGGATATAACACTACACCGCGCCGTGATAACTATGTCGGGGTGCGTCTGCATAAAAATGAAAATATTGCGTTCAGATTTGAACCGGACGGCGGCGACGGCACAACGTTGCGCGATGACGGGTTTGGCATAGGCCTGGTTGTCGGGAACCGTTTGACAAATCATATAAAGGTTGAATTTGAAACCGCATACACGGGCGGCGGCGAACAAAAGTACGGAACAGATTATGACTTTGACGTATGGTCAAATATGCTGAACGTATATTTGTATCAACAGTTTGGTGGTGCGGTTGAACCGTACGCGGGGCTGGGCATTGGTGTGGCCGGTATATGGGGTTCGGCAAACGGCGCGTATAATATGTCGGACGCCACGGCGGATATGTCCTGGTCGGCAATGGTCGGGGTGAATTTTGCATTGAACCAGCGCATAGATTTGAATTTGGGACTGAAATACCAAAATTATGGCGACATAGAAATGACGAACGGTGACGGCACGCATACCACAACCGAAATAGACGCCACGGAATTTTACATCGGCGCCGCATACAAGTTTGGATTATAAAAAAACCGGGCCTACCCCCGGTTTTAATTTTAATATATTGTTTGAATACGCTTTTTAGTTTATACTATATTATAATTTATAAGATAATGTAGGCACACATTGAACAAATTCGTATGCTTTATAATGGCTGTTTTACTGACTGCGTGCAGTGGCGGTGGTGGCGGCGGCAGTTCTGCAACCTGTATAAATTCCGGACGCGATTGCACATTTTTGACGCCAAGCGACAACCGTGGCGACAGTTCTGGTCACAATCCCAGTGGTGGCCGCGGGGATGACACGGAATATACCCCCAGTGACGATCGCGGTGACGACACAAATCGCGAGCCAACAAATGACCGTAACAACACCGACACACGTGCCCCAAGTTCTGGCCGTAATGAAATAATCTCGTACACGTCCGTTGGACGTCAAATGGGGCTGTCGTTTGCTAATTTTGGCACATATACAACCAATGCAGATATTACAACAAACTATGCGCCGCACAAAGAAACCGCGTTTTTTACCGGCGACCACACACGTGAAATTGAATACAGCAACATTGCGAATAATGTGCAATTTACCGGGCGTGCGGTTGGGACTGCATCAAACGAAAATCAGGTTGTTGACCTGGCTGGAAATGCAACATTAAACTTTGATAAAGATTCCGGCATCAGTACACTGGGGGCACAGTTTGATAACTGGTATGACATCGTCGTAAAAAACGATAATACGGGCAGCATAACTTTCACAAATTACAAAAACGCCTATGACCAGGTAAAATTGGATAACACCCCGGACGCCGACGGTGTAATTTCATCCACCGGTGCAAAAATGGATGTGCACTATTATGGATACGTTCCGGAATCGGGTATACCGACCGAGGCCGCGGGACTGGTTCAATGGACTGAAACGCCGGGTGGCGCAAAAATGGACATTGCGTTTGGCGCAAAATAAAAAACGGGGCATACGCCCCGTTTTCGTTACTGGTTACTAGTAACTGGCAACAAGCAACTAATTACTATAATAACAATCGCGGGTATATGTGTATGTACCGGTACTGTCTGAAAATGTTGTGCCGGCCGCAATATAACAATCTGTAATACTGGTGGCGCCAATATCGGACGCGCCCGCGGTGCCATTAAACGACGGGCACAAACGGCAATCTAGTCTGGAAGTGCTGTTATTATAATATCCTGGCAAACAGGCGGTTTGGCGTTCGGTTGACGCCCGGCATATGTAATAGTTATCCGAGTGACTGTATGTCGTGATAACGCGTTGCATAAATTCACCAACAAATGGATCATCTACTTTTTCCCAATCACCAACAGAATCCGTGCAACCACAGACACCACACGCACCTTCGCCACCGTCGCCGGCACAAACTCCGTCTGCATCATAACACCATATTTGTTCGTAAGAATCACAGGGGCCAACAATCCAGCCAGTGTCCATTCTGTCTTCTATTGGGCAATCACACTGATAATATGTGGACATATCGTAATCGGCGCTGCACTGTTGACCCGGCGTCCAAGCAATGGCACCATTGCACACCACCGCGACTATCGGCGCAACATATAATGCTTTTTTCATTTTCAAACTCCTGTTTTTTTCGAAATGAAAAACCACCAATTATTTGGTGGTCAGGAGGTTGAGAACAATCATACGAATTGTGTCGCTTATTTGATATTCGCGACCCTCCTGACCCAAAAATCAGGAGTTTGTTTTTCGTCGTAATATTAAAACCGGCGCATTTGCGCCGCCCGTATATTCCGACGCGTATGTACGGGTTCTCACACCCCATCGACGGAACACCCGCCGACAAAACTATGTTATCGCGCCCCACTAAATAATGCAAGCAATAGTTGATATTGTTGCTGGGTACTCGTAACTTGTTGCTTGTATTTATAGCGGTATGACAGAATATATACGAGTATCGAGTAACGAGTTACCAACAACTATTTTCCGGATTCGTTTATTACGCGTTCCAGGTCGGATTCAGACCATATTGTTATGCCCAGTTGTTCGGCACGCGTCAATTTTGAACCCGCGTCCACACCAGCCAATACTATATCCGTTTTGGCGGATACACTGCCCTGCACCTTTGCGCCCAGGCGTTCCAAAATTTCGCGGGCGGCATCGCGCGTATAATTCGGCAACGTTCCGGTTAAAACAATTTTTTTGCCCGCCAATGGGCCGTCCGACGTGGTGGCGGTGGCATCTGTTTCGGCAACGTGCACCTGGTGCAGTAATTCGTCCAAAACCGCCGCATTATGCGCATCAGCAAAAAACGATACTATCTCATCCGCCATAACATCGCCAATACCATCAATTTGCTTTAATTTCCACACCGGCGCGGTACGCAGTGCGTCCAGGTTGCCAAATGCCCGCGCCAGAATTTTGGCCGTGACTTCGCCAACCTCTGGTATTCCGATGGCGAACAAAAACCGGTGCAGTTCTATATCCCGTGCGTGTTCAATCGCCGCGTTCAAATTAGATACAGATTTTTCACCAAAACCATCCAGTTTCTTGATATCGTCGCCGTGGCGCGCAATCAGTGTAAATATGTCTGCCGCGTTTTTTATCCAACCACGCGAAATAAACAATTCCAGTTGACGCGTGCCCAGGCCGTCTATGTCAAATCCCTTGCGCGAAACAAAGTGTTCCAATTCGCCGATACGCTGGGCCGGGCACCCCAATGTGTTCACACAGCGGCGCGCAACCTGGCCGGATTCCTGGATAACAGTGGCACCGCATACGGGGCACGTGTCCGGAAAAACAAACGGGACGGCATCCGGTGCGTCTTCGGCAACGCCGACAATTTGCGGAATAACGTCGCCGGCACGCTGGACAATAACCTTGTCCCCGACATTTATCCCCAAACGTTCGATTTCATCGGCGTTATGCAGTGTCGCGCGCGACACCAAAACGCCCCCGATATTTATCGGTTCTAATTCCGCCACGGGCGTTAAAACACCAGTGCGTCCAACCTGAACCGTTATATCGCGCAGGGTTGTTATACCGCGCGCCGCGGGGAATTTATAGGCAACCTCCCACCGGGGGCTGTTGGCGCGGGCGCCCATTTTTTCCTGTAAATCAACATTATTCACTTTCAGCACCAGGCCGTCTATGTCAAACGGGATATCGGCACGTATCATCATTGTGTCGTTATAGGCGGACTGAATTTCATCCATAGTATGCGCGTGGCGCGCCCATTTACGCGTTGTGTGAAATCCCCAAGATTCCAATTTATCAAAATATTCCGACTGGGTCGCCCAATCGCGCGATGACAATTCGCCATATGTATACGCAAACGCCGACAGACGACGCGACGCCGTAATCGCCGGATTTAACTGACGCAATGAGCCAGCCGCCGCGTTGCGGGGATTGGCAAAAATCTTGTCCCCGGATTCGGTCGCCGCCGCATTTAATGCCAGAAAATCCGCACGGGACATATAAACTTCGCCACGAACCTCTATAACATCTGGATAATCCCCGCGCAACTGATGCGGAATGTCCGCTATAGTACGCAGGTTTTCTGTTATATCTTCACCGGCGACACCGCTGCCCCGTGTCAAACCACGCACCAGACGCCCGTTCTCGTACCGTGCGGCGTATGAAACACCGTCAACCTTTAACTCAATAAAAATATCCTTGTCCGCTAATTTGTTGAACCAATCGGCAACCTCGGCCTGGTTAAAAACGTCGGAAATAGACAACATCGGAACACTGTGCGGATATGATTTGAACTTGGTCGATACCGCCGCACCAACACGTGTCGATACCCCATCCGCCGCCAGGGTTGGATATTCGGCCTCGATTTCCAATGCGCGACGTTTGGCCGCGTCATATGTAGCATCGTCAACAACTGGCGCATCTTTTTGATGATACGCAATGTCCCACGCGGCCAGTTTTTTCATCAAATCGGCGTGTTCCGCCAATACCAATAAATCAGGTGTCTTACTCATACCCCGATTATAAAAAATTCGCACGTTTAATACAATGGAAATATCTTCTGTTGCGGCCCATTAGGCACGAACGCGTTCCGGTGGAAAGTAACGGGCAAATTCAGTCCAACTGGTGTTGGTCGCATTCATTATTTTTACCAAACTGCCAACCGACATCCAATGTTCTTTACCATCAGACCCGATACGTTTGCTTTTGTTCAGTGCGGTTATATCCATACCACTGATTTGCGCCAATCTGGAACAGGAAATATTGTGTGCAGCGGCCAAATTATCAATAGCACGCCAAAACATAGAGTTGGTCAGCATTTTACTCCCCCTTGCTAGCCCCTTATGTATAAGAATATATTCTAATTATGATTGTATTCATATATAAAATCAATTATTTTTTACAGGAAAATATTCGTAATAAAAAATTCCGCCATTATGGCGGAATTTAGCGTTTTTTTACAAACAAAGTTATTGATTCTGTTCGTCCAGACCCTTTAACAGAACTTCTTTCAGTTCGTTTGGAATCATACCAGTTGTGGAATATCCGCAATCGACGTGATGAACTTCGCCAGTGACGGCACTGGACAGATCACTGAACAAATAAATCGCCGCACCAGACACATCGTCCAATGTCATATTGCGACGCAACGGGGTCTGTTCCGCGTTCAGGCGCAGCATTGATTTCATACCGCCAACGCCGGATGACGCCAGTGTCATAATCGGGCCCGCACTGATTGCATTGATACGGATTTTATCACGCCCCAGGTCGGACGCCAGATAGCGAACACTGCTGTCCAGGGCGGATTTTGCAACACCCATTACGTTGTAATTCGGAACGGACTTTTCCCCGCCATAGTATGTCAGGGTAACGATACTGCCGCCATCACGCATCAGTTTTGACGCGCGGCGTGTCAAATCAACCAATGAATAAACAGAAACATCCATAGTATTCTTGAAGTTAGCGCGGGTTGTATCGGCATATCGGCCCGTCAATTCATTTTTATCAGAAAACGCAATCGCGTGCAGCATACCGTCCAGTTTGCCCCACTCGCGTTCAATGTTGTTGAACAGTGAATCCATTTGTTCATCGTTCTGAACATTGCATTCCTGAACAAATTTTGCACCGATGGATTCAGCCAACGGACGAACGCGTTTTTCCAGGTTCGGCATCGCATACGGCATTGCGATTTCGGCACCTTCGTCGTGCGCACGCTTTGCAATGGCCCAGGCCATAGACCAATCATTTGCGACGCCGGTAATTAAAATCTTTTTTCCTTTTAATAACATTTTGCTTCCTTATATTTGTTTTAATTGGACGGGGGAAAATATAGCACTAAAAAAGCCAAATCGCAATAAATAAAAAAACACTTGAAATGGGATAAAAAAGGTTATATTATATGCGGGCTGTTCGGGCATAGTTCAGTCGGTAGAACAACGGACTGTTAATCCGTATGTCACTGGTTCGAGTCCAGTTGCCCGAGCCACGAATTTCAGGGAGCGTATTTGCGCCCCTGTTTTTATTTTTTTCGCAACAAGCCGGCAACTAACACAACCACAGATTGAATCCAAATAAAAATTCTATTATTTTATCCACAAAATACTTAAAACACCGAGCAAACTAAGCTATTCAAGACACAAAATCAATTACAACTAGAATTTTATAAAATTTTCTATTTATAATTATAAATTGCATTTATACAAAATTACAATCAGTGGTTGTGTATCGCGCACAACAAGTAATAATATCCGTAGAAACACATAATGAAATTCAACCATAACTAGATTTCAATACGACACTCCATTGCATACAAACAACATAAAATTCATTTGATTTTTTCGCTGTAAATAGTACATATATTACATATGTCGATGATACGTCGATTTTTACAGCGCTTCACAATTCCAGTAAGAACTGATAAAAATCAGCCCTTACACTGGCCACACGAAACATTTTTTCATCAAAAAGATGCCTTAAAATTTTTTGATGATATTCGTTCAAAACTAGTTGGGCATAAAATAGAGTGTCTGTTGGTGGATGGTGACTTATATAATATACAATGTAAAACCCAATATCAAACATACATTGACCCGGCACCAGACAATTCACAACTGGGGATTGATGGAATCGCATCCATTGAAATCGAGTGCGATAAGCGGATGATTATACGCACCGACGCAATACAGTTAGAGTTATGTTTTAATATATGCAATCAGGTTATAAACGGCGAAATTGAATACGGATGCGAAGCTCTGGAAATATCCGCCTGTTTAAACTCACAATGCGGGGGCAAAAATTTAAGTTTTAACAATCTGAAACAATATTTTCCGGTCGGAATTATTGGTGCAAAAATTTCGGATTTGATTATAAATATATGTGATTATGACAATGGTGTTATTTCACCAGGCCAAGATAAAATCATTTTTATTATGGATTCCGGATACAGGTTGGCACTGTCGCGATATTCCGCTGATTACACCCTGATAACGGGCAGTACACCAATTTATGTGGAGTAATAATATGAAAAACATAGATATTTTCTTGATAGCAACAATGGCTTTTGGGGCGGCTTTTATCGGATTAGATATACTGCTGTTCGGATTTAATAGCATTGAAGACGAAATACGCAAACAATGCATAGAAACAAAAATATCACGTGGATATACCGAAGATTTTGCCAAAGAGTATTGCCTGGGGCCCGGCAACGGGTGTATTGAAAAAGTATATTCCGCGGATTGCGACGCAACTATACATTGCTGTTTCGAATCAATAGAAGAAGATAAAAAATGGAATTATTTGAACTATAACGACAGTGGAAATCCTATAAACCAACAATAAGTTATCACGCCACCGCTTGCAAATTATTCGATTTTGGCGGCGGCGTTACATTTGAACTGCATATCGTACAATGTTCTGTATGCACCACATTCGTTTTGCATCAATTCATCGTGAGTACCTGATTCCACTATTTCCCCCTGGTTCACAACAACTATTTTTGATGCGTTACGAATGGTGGACAATCTGTGTGCGATTACAAATACCGTTTTATCCTGCATCAGGTTTTCTATAGCACGCTGAACAACTGCTTCTGATTTATTATCCAGTGCGGATGTTGCTTCATCCAATATCAAAATTGGGGCGTTTTTCAAAAATGCACGCGCAATCGCAACACGCTGCTTTTGCCCCCCGGACAACAGTATTCCGCGTTCACCTATTTGTGTGTCCAATCCGTTTTTCAAGCTCGCTATAAAATCATCCAGACACGCCATTTTTATAGCAGTTTGTAATTGCGCCTCAGTGGCAGATTCATTTCCCAACATAATATTTTCACGAATTGAACCAGCGAATAAGAAATTATCTTGGAACACAACACCAATATTTTGACGTAACGATTTTAATGTAAAGTCACGTATATCCGTCCCATCCACCAATATCGCCCCCCCGGTCGGATCATAAAAACGTGGCAGCAAACTAACCAGTGTCGTTTTACCACCACCAGAATTACCGACAAGTGCGATTATCTGGCCTTGGTGTACAGTCAAATTGATATTTTTCAACACCGGCACCCCACGATTGTATTCAAATGACAGATTACGAAATTCTATGGCCTGATGCGTAGCAGGCATTTCACGGGCACTCGGTCGATCTGCAATCGCAGGCACCCGATCCATTATATTAAACACGTGTTCTATGGCCATAAAAGACATCAAAACAGAATTATAATTCGTTCCTAATCCCTTCATCGGATTATACAGCATTATCAGTGCCGTCAAAAATGACACAAAACCACCGCTGGTAATAACGTTATTCAACACCAAGTAGGACCCAAACCATATCGCCGCCCCAATTCCAATAGACAATATAATATGCATAACCGGCGTCAACCAACGTGTACGCTGAACCATCTTTATTTGCAGATTGAAAACACCGTCCAAAATGTTTTTGAACTTTTTTTGCTGATATTCGCCAAGGTTGTATGACGTAATCGTCTTGTTACCGGCATATGTTTCATTATATGCCGTCATCAATGTTGAATCAGCAACCAACGAACTGTCAAATACCGATTGAATTTTCTTTTTCAGTGTTGTCATCGGCAAAAACGCAACAAACAAAATCGTAACACACACCAGTGCCAGTTGCCACGAGTTATAAAACAGCACAAAAATCAATGAAATCGCCGTAAAAATCTTTTGAACAAAGTTTTTCAGGTTGGTCAGTAATCCTGCGCACGCCATATCCGCATTGCGATTAAACATCTGTAAAATATCGCCAGAATTTTTCCGATTAAAGAAATTTGTATCAAAGCATAACATCTTTTTATACAAATCCAGTTTCAACAGATTTGTAATTTTTGCCCCAACCCAGGTATTCAAATAATTTGCAGCATATGTCAATGCACCCTGCAGCGACGTGAACAAAACGATTACCAATGGAATATACCAAGCCGCCTGGATGGATTTGTCTATCATAACCAAATCCATATATGGTTTCAGAGACATTGCGATTACACCTTCTAGCGCGCCAATGGGCATTGCCAATAATACAGATAGCAACGCCTGAAACCAATAAGGTTTTACATATGGCCACATACGGCGATAGTTCTTTACAATCGCATTACGCGCCAATATGCTTGCATTTTGTTTCTTTTCCTGTGCCATTTTATTTTATCCCCACATCACATCCATACATCATTACTACCAGACGTACTGGTATCATATTCTTGTCGAATACCACCGTCCATTATGTTTTTTTTGATCCAGCGCCCTATTTTCTGTTTTGTGTGTCCCGCAAATATACGATCTATTTTTATACTGCGAACAGCCATACCCAATTTGCGACTGTCACCGGGGGGGCTGTATGGTCTGGCCGCATCAAACCGTAATGTCAATGTGTTATCCGTTATAATGGATGATGGTATATCAACCACAAACGGCCCGTCCGAGCCAACGCGCCAAACGGCGATTTCCGTATTATTCGCAAAAACAGTAATTTGCTGATACGTGGTAAATTTTGCCGGATAAACGCCAAAAGCATCAACAACCAGTTGCAAATAAGAATCTGTCGCATCCGGAATATACATCCGTACAATGGTGCTTTTTCCAACAGTGCAGCGATGTTCGTCTTCCTGGCCGCCCCAGCCATCGGTGGCACGTACATAATCAGCACTGTTGCCGCCACGTGCAAACGATATTGTTGTTCCGGGAATATACGGCCGAAACACGTTCAAATCGACATCGGTCGCCCGAATATCATCGGTGGCGGCGCGCACATATTCCCGATTATAGACGTAGCACCCCACCCCGACCATTGCGGCCAACGTTATACAAACCAGAAAAAATCTAATCGTTTTTTTCATAGAAGTGTATATTTTACCTATATAATTTATCATTCAAACAACAAATAACATTTTTATGTGATAACTCTGCAATCCTTTTGGCTTGTGCTGGATTTGATTCAATAAAGATGCTGGAATTTTTTATTTTTCCGTAGACATCGGCCTTGAAATCTGCGTGCAAACCTAAGCGTCTCCGCTCTTCAGCGGTACCATTAAACATATATAATTTCTTATATTTTATGCCGTGCTTATCTAGCCAACCTTCTGTCTCTTTACGATATTTTTCTAATCTTGAAGTCACTATATAACCAATCGGTCTATTTGGTAAATATAATGGCGTTGCATTTTTTATAAATTTAATATATTTTTCACCATCATCATTTTCTTCTTCTGTTGGATCTACACATAAAACTCCATCCATATCATAACAAGCATCCGACATAAAACCGTGATATAGATAATTCCATTGAAACATACGCGGCTGTGGCAAGACATTTAATGCTATATCAACATATTTAGTAGCTTCTTCACCAGACGTGTATACGGCTAGAAATGTGAATTTATATTTTTTTGTAAATACAGCCAGTTCTTTTCGAACTTTTTGCATAGCTAAACCCGTATTCACACTATCATCAACAACAAGTATTTTTTTTATAGTCCCTTTTGAGTTTGTCTTTCTAACACCGGCATTTCCTAATATTCCGTGAGTAAACTCGGACAATGAACACACTTTTTTGTTTAATGCCAACCCAATTATGTATGCTGGCAACATACCAGATCTGGGCACACCTACAACCAGGTCTATATCTGTCGGCACTTTAGACAAATTAGATTTAATATCGTATGCCATATCATTATATGTTTTATAATTCAACATATTTGTCCCATTACTCCTAGCATCTACACGGCTTGGAGCAATAGCTCTATTTTCAAATCGACCGTATTTCTCGTAATGTAACAACGGGTTTATCCCCGCCCTCATAACATCTGTATTTCTTTGCAAATAACGAGATGTATAAAATAATGGTCCGGGATTTCTGTTTTCCCGCCACCCAGACATTAAATAATGTTTTGCGGGATCACATTTTGCAGCCGCAACGTCCGGATAAGTATGCAAATACCACTTTCTATCAAAATATTTAGAATGTCTAATATACCAGATATCTCTGTGACTAATAATACATTTTTGTTTTAACTTGCTCAAATGTACTTTTAATCTTTTTATTTTTGTTTTCATCGTATCAGCCCCATATATTTTCTTATTTTTATTTGCGACCATAATACCAAACATTGTTTCTAAGCTATGTGCTAATGATGTCGTATCGCCCGTAGTCGATGTACTAGAAAAATCACTTGGTTTAAATTTATATTTTTGGAAATTTTGTAAAAATTCCGGCCGCACGCAAAACATTGTTCCAGCACAAAAGGGTGCGTCATACAAATAGAGAATGCCCAAATTTTGTGCCCATTGCTTTGTGATATTACGCCTAATGGGATTTTCAAACTGTACTATTAAATTTTTACAACAAACCATCCCGCAATCGTCGTTTGTGAATTTTTTTATATTTGTATTAAAAATATGCTTTGAACCTATTAATGAATCAACCAAATCGTTCCGCCAATCATATCCGATATATTTTATACCATTTTTTATATATAATGTGTCACGACTGTTTTTTGTGTGTAATTTCAATACAAAATCATAATCGGATAATGAAAAATCTTGTAACGCCAACCAAAACGGATATACATCATATCCACGATTAGGCACGACCAGTATTTTTGCATCCGGCTTAAAATCCATAATCTTTTTTTCAATGGTTGCATCAGGTTTAACAACCGTGACACACAAATCATAATTACACGTTATATTCTTTAACCGGCGCAGGAACCAATCCAACTGTTCTGTATAAAACAAATGCAAATGAACCAGAATTTTATTGTTTGTGTATTTTGTAACTGCTGGCTTATAATTATGAAAAATCAACTTAAATTCTGGATGAAAACGTAAACTTTTTTTATCAATTGGATAATGTTTGATCCCATTTTTCCATAACAGATAGTTAAAGCTCAACTGATCACGACGAGAATAATTTTTAATAAAATCCCACCACTGATTACACAAATCTATTACGCCCTTATCATTATGGCGGCGCAACAATACATTTGTCTCGTATAACCCGTTGTGTGCCGGATATTTTTTTGAATGCAACAGAACCATTTGTTTATTTATCAGTGCTGAATTATCCTTGCCCGATACTATACACATATCTGCTTCATCATAAATGCAATCACGATACGGATGTATAGAACTGGCAACTTTATGACGCGCCTGAATATGTTTCTTTAATAAGTTATATATTTTATTACCGCTTATTTGAACATTACTGTCTAACCATACAGAATAATCATATTCTGGGAATAAAATATGCGGGTGTAATTTATGCCACCTGGCGTTACGAACACTATCCATTTCCGAAAACGCCAATGGTCTGATTTGCCACCATAAAAAAGTTTTTTTCTTTAACAAGCCAGTATTATCCGTAAATAACACATAGTCATAATCTGGATTTGGGCAAAAATCAGTTATTATTTCATCGTATCCACCCGATATACACGAATAAATAACTTGTCTGATTTGCTTTTTCTTATTATGTTTAGCCCAATAATCTTTATTCACTCGTTCGTCGATAAATTGTCCTGTCTGATAATGTTTTCGTCGACCAACCGTTTCAAAATGTACTACCGGATTTATCTTGCACTCTGGATAACGTTTCAAATAACCATTTGTATTAAACTTTGGACTGGGGTTGCGTCCCTCACTCCAACCGCAGGTCATATAATGCTGCACCGGGTCAACCCCCGCTCTTTTAACATCAGAATATACATTCAAGTACCATTTTTTATCAAAATACTTTGAATGCGAGATAATTTTATATTCTGTCTTCTGTTGCGCTTTTTCATCGTCCCTACTTATTAAATCAATTAATGGTACGATTTTACAATCCGGATATTTGCGTAAATATTCCCGCGTGTTGAAGTTTGGGCCTGGGTTGCGGCCTTCGCGCCAACCATATCTTAAATAATGCTTTACTGGGTCTATGCCAGATGATGCAACATCCGGGTAATGTTTCAAATACCAACGTCTGTTAAAATATTTCGATTTCGCAATCAGTTTATATTCTGTGCTGTGCTTTGTGCCGGGCATAATAAATCCTTAACTGTTTCTTTAATTATCACACGGGATATAGTGGTTTTACTTCCTGGACAGAATTTTTGCCACAGGAATAAAGTCAAACAAAAAGATCTTGTAACACGTCAATTGTTCATTATTGTGACGCTGGCGATAAATGGTCACCAACGGTATTGACAACAGTGTCAGTCGATAACTTTTTGTATATGGCGGGCGTTCGTATTGTGATGCGGCAAACTTTATTCCGCAACGAACGGCATTTTTATTTATTGAATCAACAAATGCATCCGTCGTATATGGATACAAATACTGGATACCCAATAAATTTTGCAGTCCACCCTTCTTTATAAACGGCAACCCCAGTTTCAGTAATGCCAACGGATTATCATATATGCGATGACTGGTATCACCTTCTGAGTCCTGAATATATGTCGACATTTTATATCCGTGACGCAGTATTATTTGTGACAGGCCAACCTCGTATTTCAAAACAATCAGTTGCTTATCCGATTGGGCACGAATATTTTTCATAAAAACGTGCATAAAATCGCTGGTGGCGACACGACGACTGAGTCCCACAAACCAGGACTGCACCTGAACAGGTGTGCATTTGTTTGAAAAATCAATCATACCAGTCAAATCAACCCCGCGCGATTCCAAATCGTCCAGAATTGGCCGAATATCATACAGCGGGCCATATACACTGTCATTGACCAGATAAACCCAATCATATTTGTTCAACAGGCCGTTTTTATCCGCCCAATCATACGCGCGCTTGTATGAACCAAAATCATACTCGCCGTGACGTGTGGCCACCGCGTACAGAACGTTTGGAATTGATGCCACTTTATCCACTTCGGATTCTGCCGCATCATTATCCATAACAAAAACGATATCGCCATATCCGGACAGACATCGCAAATAATGCAACAATGTATTATCCACAATACCCTGGGCGTCATATCCGGCGAATAAAAATAACCGCTTTATTTCCATAACACCCCCGCTGTTTGTTTAATTGCCAGTTGTGATAGAAAAAGAGCCGCGGTGACCTTATCGCCCCCGTGAATAGCTTTATTGGGAGTACAAGATATAAAACTCATAATTGCTCCTTGATAAGCAGTTTTAGCTGTTTTTCTGCCCTAATTTCGGAACAATCAAATGTCCTTAAATAGGGAACAATCCAACGGTCAATAGTTTGCAATAAAAAAATTCTTGATTCCAGTAAAATTTTTCGTATCATTGCCATATCAAGAAACATTAAACAATCTAATCACCGTTTGATTGTCCGATTTTTCATTTATTCCGCGCAAAAAACGTCCTATTGTTGCCGCAGAAACGCCCATTTTTCGGGCTATTTTTAGTTTGGAATCGCCACGATTTGCCATCGCAATAATGCGGGCGGCCTTGCCATCCAGAATATGATGTTTGTTACGGCTGCCAAACGCACGCCCCAGTTTGTGTCCCTGGGCACGACGCAAATCCAATGCTTCCTTGGTTCGGCGACTGATTAAATCGCGTTCTATTTCCGCCGACAGTCCAAATGCGAACGCCATAACCTTGCTTTGGATATTGTCCCCCAGTTCATATCCATCCTTGACCGTGTACACCCGGGCACCAACACGCATACAGTGCTCTAAAATACGCATTATCATAAACATCTTGCGGCCCAGGCGCGATAATTCCGAACAAATAATGACGTCGCCCGCGTGCAGCCGGCGCAAACACCCGCCCAGTGCACGTTGTTCTGGTTCGCGTGTGCCAGAAACACCGGCGTCTTCGATATATTTTTCTATTTTTACACCCAATTCGCGGGCTTTGGCCTCTATGCCAAATTTTTGGTTTTCGCAATCTTGTTTATCAGTGCTGACGCGGATATAGCCGTATATCATAATTTCCTCCTGTGGTTATACGGCTCTGATTATAAAAGTTATGAAAAAAATACCGACTGTTGCAAAAGCAAAACGTCCTGCATACATATCAAAGAACAATATCTTTACAATACCGCAGCAGGACGATTGACACGAAATATTACAGTTGCTTTATTTAGCGTTCGTTGCGCACCGGACGGTCGATTATCATCCATATCAACCATACCAACGCCGCGATACCAATAATGCTGTACACAATGCTGCTGGCAATCGTGGCCGGGCCAAATATAAACGCAACAAGGTCGAAACCAAAGATTCCAATCAAACCCCAGTTCAGGGCACCGATAATCGTCAATGGCATCAACACAAAGGTTGTCAGTCCTCTCATCTCTTTTTTCTCCTTTTCAAGATTTAGTTTGTCTTGTAATAAGACAGGTTCATTATAACCGCTTTCAAACACGGTTTCAATCGCAATAGCGCATTTAGGAAAAGGTTCTTACCCGCAGAAATAATGGGCTTTCTTTATATACACCGGAACAAATTGCCATAAATGTTTTTACTTACCAACTATTTTTTGCACCGCAAAATTTGCCATCATCAACCCAAAAGTTCCCGTTACCGTTATCAATGATCCAAACTCTCGGCCGGATACGGTTGAATCTGCTGGCTCGACAGAATATACTACATCAAAATCAGCAATATTCTCGTCACGTACAATCCGCCGAATTTTTGCGGCCAGCGGGCAAACAGATGTTTTTGATATTTTTGAAATTCTGATTTGCGTGGGGTCGGTCTTGCGTGCTGCCCCCATACTGGATATAAACGACACCCCACGTGCGGCGCACCATTTGTACAATGCGATTTTAGACGGTACGGAATCTATGGCGTCAATAACAAAATCCGGTGTTACATCCGGCGTGTGCGCTTCATCAAAGAACATATTCAATGCCGTAACGCGAATCTTCGGGTTTATATCACTAATTCGTGCCGCGGCAACGTCAACCTTTGCCAAGCCAATGGTTGAATCCAGCGCAAACAACTGGCGATTTATATTTGATTCTTCAACCCCGTCAAAATCTATCAGAATCAAATTGCCTACGCCGATGCGTGCCAATGCTTCTATGGCGAACGAACCAACCGCGCCGCACCCAACGACCATTACCGTTGCTTCGCCCAAGCGTTGCATCGCCGCGTCACCAAACAATAAACGTGTTCTATGCAATCTGTCCATTTCTTATAATTCTGATTGTATTTTTATAAACTATATCAGCAACATCGGCAACCGCAATCGATTTTATTTCCGCCACACGACGCAAAACATCGGGAACAATATCTGGCGTGGCGGCGTCGCTTTCAATCAAAATCCGTTCAATCGGCGTTTCGCGCACCGTATCCACCAAGCGAGTGCGATTATTGTTCAATATATCCGGCGAATAAGAAAAATAAAAACCATATTCTGCCCCCAGGCGTTCCATTATGTCGCGCGACCCAGCAAATGCGTGTGCTATCAAGACCCGCGGACGCGCACCACGATAGTTTTTCAAAATATGCAGTACACGATCCCACGCCCCAACACAGTGAACAAATATCGGCCGCCCCAGGTCGCCAGCAATTTTCATCTGTGAAATAAAAACGGATTCCTGGACCGGCATATCCGGGTGATTTTTATCTAAACCAACCTCGCCCACCATCAAGGTTGGAAATTGCCGCAACATTTCGTGCATTTTATCGTCCCACCCAGGTGCCAGCCCCGCGATATGCCACGGATGCACACCGATACATCCGTAAAGGCCGGCATACTTCTGTGCCAGTTCAATAATACGCCCCCAATCCGCCGGCGACGTGGCGTTACATATCGCCCCGATAACACCCGCCGCGGTCATATTCTGCAATACGGCGTTTATATCTGTGCAATCCTGTAAATGACAATGCGCATCGATGTATTTTGACATATATTTTCCTGTTATTGTGCGCGTTCAATTGTAACATCGATCGGACGCGTAATGTCTGCCAGAATACCATAGTCCGACGTCATACGCCCCATAATGACCAAACTGTCCGTGTATCCGGGTCCATAGTAAAACACCAACGCCCCGCCCGGCATCCAGTATGCAATGTCACCAACATTGTATGAATCCGCAATTTTATCCCCGTCGGTATTCAGTGGGATGTTGGAATAAACCTCGCGCGATTGATGGGGGTATACAGTCACAGTAATGGGCAGTCGCCCCCACAAATCCCGCGCCGCCGCCGTATTGTTTAATTGCCCACTGACCTTTGCCCCATCAATCGTAATCTGTATGTTCATATTATCACCAATAGTATTAGAAGTAGCAATGCTGATATTTATCATAAACGCTAATAAACTAAAAATTATTTTCTTAAGCATAGTACATTGCATCATACTGATGTCGCACAAAAAAATCAAATATATAACGTGACTTGATCGGATATTTATTCATACTTGACAAGCCACGAATGGTTTTACACGCTTATTAGTTCTAAATTGATATAATCGCAGCCGCCGGCCGCAAGATAAGAGAAGTGTTGCGACTAGACATCTAATTCCAATTTGATATAATCAGAAATAAATCTAAAAAACGCACAAACAAGTTGCGACTAGACATCTAATTCCAATTTGATATAATCTGCTGGGTAAATGGTGATGTGCTTTTCTGTTGCGACTAGACATCTAATTCCAATTTGATATAATACCGTCCATAATAGTCCAATCACGAACAAAGTTGCGGCTAGACATCTAATTCCAATTTGATATAATTACCAAACGTCCAAGCTTTACGAATTGCATGTTGCGGCTAGACATCTAATTCCAATTTGATATAATTCATATCAAAAGGAATCGACAGTATATTCGGTTGCGGCTAGACATCTAATTCCAATTTGATATAATGGTTATCTAGGCGTACAGAGAGCAGAATCGGTTGCGGCTAGACATCTAATTCCAATTTGATATAATGCCGATGCAGGGCGATTAAACCTTGCTACGGTTGCGGCTAGACATCTAATTCCAATTTGATATAATTTTTCGCTAGAAAACCCGCCAATAATTGACGTTGCGGCTAGACATCTAATTCCAATTTGATATAATTAATACGCCGTCCGTCTTTACGAACGACCCGTTGCGGCTAGACATCTAATTCCAATTTGATATAATTGTCCTCGTATATTTTGGAGTATAGACAATGTTGCGGCTAGACATCTAATTCCAATTTGATATAATAAGCGTTGTCAATAGAATTTGCCGGCGATTGTTGCGGCTAGACATCTAATTCCAATTTGATATAATTAGATAATTTCATTTTTGTCTCCTTTATCTGTTGCGGCTAGACATCTAATTCCAATTTGATATAATCGATACGCAAATCGTCCGCGTTTATAACCGGTTGCGGCTAGACATCTAATTCCAATTTGATATAATAGAAACCCTGACGGTGTTGAACCATCAGTAGTTGCGGCTAGACATCTAATTCCAATTTGATATAATTGTTGGTATGTTGGTAATCCAATGTATATAGTTGCGGCTAGACATCTAATTCCAATTTGATATAATTATTAAATTTATTTTCCTTATACCCAGATAGTTGCGGCTAGACATCTAATTCCAATTTGATATAATCGCCGGACTCAATAGCGTCTTTCATTTCGTGTTGCGGCTAGACATCTAATTCCAATTTGATATAATAGTATAGAATTTATAATAACCGTTTTCACAGTTGCGGCTAGACATCTAATTCCAATTTGATATAATTCTGATGAAGTCGCGTACAAGAAAGCGGCAGTTGCGGCTAGACATCTAATTCCAATTTGATATAATTACTTGTTGATGCAACAGACGCTACATTGTGTTGCGGCTAGACATCTAATTCCAATTTGATATAATAACGGGGACGAATTGTCACCGGTTGACTTAGTTGCGGCTAGACATCTAATTCCAATTTGATATAATCAATTGTATTATATTATGATACAAGATAGTGTTGCGGCTAGACATCTAATTCCAATTTGATATAATTGTGCGGATTTCGGGTCGGCATCATATTCCGTTGCGGCTAGACATCTAATTCCAATTTGATATAATTTGGAACCAAAAAACCCATATCGAACGACAGTTGCGGCTAGACATCTAATTCCAATTTGATATAATTTAGTCGTTGTGTCTTCGCCGGACGCAAAAGTTGCGGCTAGACATCTAATTCCAATTTGATATAATACCGTCCATAATAGTCCAATCACGAACAAAGTTGCGGCTAGACATCTAATTCCAATTTGATATAATTCCCACCAAAACCGACAAGGGGAATCAATTGTTGCGGCTAGACATCTAATTCCAATTTGATATAATCATAAAGTAATGCGCAGGCTTGCCAGCCTAGTTGCGGCTAGACATCTAATTCCAATTTGATATAATATTGGAACGCCTGGCTACGGCTGTTGGTGGGTTGCGGCTAGACATCTAATTCCAATTTGATATAATCCATCTTTTGGCAATATTGCAGCGGCCTCTGTTGCGGCTAGACATCTAATTCCAATTTGATATAATCTTTTCGTTCGTTGGTTGATAACAATAGCAGTTGCGGCTAGACATCTAATTCCAATTTGATATAATTTTATGATTTGGGAATTGTTGAATATTTGGTTGCGGCTAGACATCTAATTCCAATTTGATATAATTTTGCGATTGCCTGCCATTTATCATATTTGAGTTGCGGCTAGACATCTAATTCCAATTTGATATAATCCATTGCATTCATATCGAGACGGCTTGGTGTTGCGGCTAGACATCTAATTCCAATTTGATATAATCGCAAAAACACCGTCCCGCAATCGATGTCAGTTGCGGCTAGACATCTAATTCCAATTTGATATAATTATGATGACTCTCCACGCATCGTTGACCCGTTGCGGCTAGACATCTAATTCCAATTTGATATAATGCGGGTATTGTTCGGGTTGGTGATGGTTCAGTTGCGGCTAGACATCTAATTCCAATTTGATATAATTACAAGCACGATGACGGCACAATCGTACTTGTTGCGGCTAGACATCTAATTCCAATTTGATATAATCTCCACCACAAACAGATACATGGACTTGTGGTTGCGGCTAGACATCTAATTCCAATTTGATATAATTCTTTGCCCCGCATACATCTTGAATTTACGTTGCGGCTAGACATCTAATTCCAATTTGATATAATTGCCAAAGGGGACTATTATATTGTTGATTAGTTGCGGCTAGACATCTAATTCCAATTTGATATAATAAACATATTATACTGGTGGCGCAGGTTTTAGTTGCGGCTAGACATCTAATTCCAATTTGATATAATTGATGATTGAAAACCCCTTGTCGTTTTTTTGTTGCGGCTAGACATCTAATTCCAATTTGATATAATATAACCGTCAAGGGCAATCATATACCTATTGTTGCGGCTAGACATCTAATTCCAATTTGATATAATTAGTAACTATAAAAAAAGAGGGCGAATCATGTTGCGGCTAGACATCTAATTCCAATTTGATATAATATCAGGCAAATAAAAATCTGTGCCGGTGGAGTTGCGGCTAGACATCTAATTCCAATTTGATATAATAAGAGAGGCCGCAAGATTGCGGATGATATTGTTGCGGCTAGACATCTAATTCCAATTTGATATAATAAGGCGATGCTAAATGGACGAACCGTTTATGTTGCGGCTAGACATCTAATTCCAATTTGATATAATCTTTGTATCTTTATCATTCAGCCCGACGTAGTTGCGGCTAGACATCTAATTCCAATTTGATATAATACCCGTAAAGCAACCAATACAAGCGGTTAAGTTGCGGCTAGACATCTAATTCCAATTTGATATAATAAGAACTGGGCTTGATTCAATCCGAAGTCAGTTGCGGCTAGACATCTAATTCCAATTTGATATAATTCTTTGGCTTTTCGTCCCAAGGATTCAGTAGTTGCGGCTAGACATCTAATTCCAATTTGATATAATAAACCGGGGAATTAGCAAACGGTATTGTGCGTTGCGGCTAGACATCTAATTCCAATTTGATATAATTTTTGTAATGATTGAAAACGCTTAAAGGTGGTTGCGGCTAGACATCTAATTCCAATTTGATATAATCTTGAACGCGATACTGCGTCTGATTCTTCTGTTGCGGCTAGACATCTAATTCCAATTTGATATAATATATGCCATGATTACCTCCCTAATGCATGCGTTGCGGCTAGACATCTAATTCCAATTTGATATAATGAAGATATCGGAAATTGTGCTCGGATTGTCGTTGCGGCTAGACATCTAATTCCAATTTGATATAATCGTTTAAATACACCTTAGACGCGTTTTTTGGTTGCGGCTAGACATCTAATTCCAATTTGATATAATATATATAATGTCACCTGCTGAAACCGGTTGGTTGCGGCTAGACATCTAATTCCAATTTGATATAATGCTTTGTCTTCCAGGCCTGCTGAGCCATAGGTTGCGGCTAGACATCTAATTCCAATTTGATATAATACATATCACCAAAACCCCAGGAATTCTGGGGTTTCTGTTTTGATATACCAAGTATAAAAATGGTTATAACGCACATCAAATCGATTCGATTTTTCTATTTTTTGAATCGTCCCATCATATAAAAAGTTGACAAAATATAATTATGTGCTATACACGATATATGCAACCAACAATTATTGAAATCTCAAATGATAACCGCGAGCTGTCTGTACAGCGTGGCTTTTTATGTATAAAAGAGCACGGTGAAGTATTGGGAAAAATACCGCTGGATTCCATTTGTGCAATTATGGTAACCGGACGAGCAACAGTTTTTACACAATCCCTGATGAGCACATTGTGCGAAAATGGAATTCCATTGATAATAGTCGGTGCAAATTATAATCCAATTGGTATTATGACACCGCTGATTGGTCAAAACCGACAAATGGCGGTACAACAAATTCAAATAAACACATCTAAACCATTGGAAAAACAACTGTGGCGAACGATAGTTAAAGAAAAAATTAGAAATCAGTCACGCGTTTTGGACAAATTTCAATTAAACAACCGAATAAAACATTTACCCGCGGCCGTTCTTTCGGGGGATACAGGAAATGTAGAAGGAATCGCGGCCCGAATGTATTTTTCAGAATTGTTTGGCAGCGATTTTTTACGTATTCACACCAACCCCGGCATCAATAGTTTTTTGAACTATGGCTATGCTATTTTGCGTGGAGCAGTGGCACGCCTGGTTGTTGGTGCGGGATTAAACCCATCGTATGGAATTCAACACCACAACCAATTAAATCCTATGTGTTTGGTTGATGATTTAATGGAACCATATCGCCCAATTGTTGATGCACTAGTGTACGAAATGTTTAATGGAAACGATAACTATTTTCGCAACTTAGACCCAGATGCCAAACGAACATTGGCCGGAATTTTAGACACGGACATAAAAACCAGATCTGGATATTCACCACTAATCACAATTATGCAACGCGACGTATGGAATTTTGTAAATTCACTAAAGGACAAGAAAAACAAACTGGACTATGAAAATGTCATACAAAACTGATGGATTAAAATATATGTGGATGATGGTTATGTTTGATTTACCAACAGAAACTAAACGCGAACGCCGCGAGGCATCGCGATTCCGTAACTTTTTACAGGACCTGGGATTTTCTATGGCACAATATTCTGTTTATATGCGTTTTACAGGCACGCGTGAAAATTCACAAAAATACGTAAATGCGGTAAAACGTAACAATCCGTGTACCGGGGACGTAAATATCTTGTTTTTCACAGATACACAGTTTGGTGATATTATCCATTTGGACAGGGGTGATGCGCCAACAGTGCTAGCACACCGCCCCAACCAATTACAGTTATTTTAATATTTTGCCAGTTGGACTGACGGAAATTTTACGCGCATTGTGTTCTTTTAATGACGTTGTACTTGCGATCCAGGACTTTGTATCTGCATCTTCCTTTGCAATAAAATGCGGTCGCAAATATATAGTTCCAGAACTATTCAACTTCTTCACTCTAAAAACCATATTGACCGTATCTTTATTTTCAACCGCACACTGATGTGCAACGGTGTCCCTTATACCACTGGGCAATTGTGGGTCATCTTTTGAAAATTCCGCCATTACCATATCATTTATACGCAATGACATTATGCGGCGCGCTGTTGGATATTTTTTATGCCACAGTGATACGCCCGGATTGGTTTCAGCCATATAATTAGAAACTATATCGACTTTCCACTTTCCGGCATCCTTAGGATAGTGTTTATCATCAGATCTAATTTCAAATATATCCGCACAGAAATTATTACCGCCAACATACCACTTGTAAGCACGTTTTGCCGCCGACTTAAAATTGTCCAGTAATTCACGTTCTTTATTTAACTGCTCTTGCTTTGCGTGTTTATTTTTGATTCCAGCAGAAATGCCATCTGCCACATACCAGTTTTCATACGCACGCAAATATTCGTTACGCTCTTTCTTGGTTCTGAACACTGGGATATACGTTGATATATCAACATCACTTTTTAGCATACGAAGCTTTTTTATTCCGCGCGCGGTGCACCAATCCAAAAATTTTGGCACGATATCTGCATCGTCATTTGTAACCCCAGTATCAGACAAAAACATTTGCAATGTTGTTTTATTTATATTTTTGAAATCTTTTTTGAATTTTTCGCGTTTTTCGTCTGTCTTTGGCAACTCAACACGGCGAGACATTGTTGCTTTTATCGTTTTATCATTTTCAAAAGATTCAAGGTTATATGCAGTTTCCTCGTGCAGGCATCCAACAGTACCATTTTCACGCGGATCTTTGATAGATTTTCTGTATGAAATGATTGTATTTTCACATTTCATTTTGAAATCATAATAATCAAATCCATCGAACGGCGTTGCCATATCAGCAAACCATATGTCACGCTTTTCTTTTTGTGATTTTCCAAAATAATGTTCAGCGGCACCCGCATTTCGTGCGATATGATAATACATATTTGGGCTGATACACGTGATTACAAATGCATCAATCGCGTGATGTATGTGACTGCCCCGGTATTTGTCTGCATCCGCCCGGTCTTTCCACCAGTTCAGGTGCCACATATCACGGAACATTGCCGTCATCTGGCCATTTACACCGACAACCTTGCTTTTATTATTACAGATATGTTGCAAATATGTGACCGCCATTTTGGTCATATGACGCGTATCATTTAATGCGCGCGCAATACAATCTGGATTATCTTTCAAATAACGTTCCATTGCGTTTTCGTTAAACCGCCATTTTGTTGAATCTGGTAAATTTTGTGCGCGACGTAACACATCATCATACGACCAAGGGGATGCAGGATCATTAAAGGCATCGTACGGTATGCGATTACCCTTGAACTTATTTGCATCTATAGCGGAAATGGTTTTATTGGCCAAAGAATCATCCAGGGTAAGTGAAAATGGTAAAATATGTTCAATTTCAAAATTGCCACTTTTGAACAATTCTGTCAAACTGGTTATGGGACGACCAGTATAAACACACATTCGGTCCTGTGGCTTTTTTGCCAAAGCTTCCCACAGTTTAAATTTTTGAAAATCTTCACGTGATGGATTAGTTATATCGATTGATGCTAACTCTTTGCGAATACGGTCGTTTTCACGTTTATTTTTTGCCTGTTGTGCATCTATTTCGCTACGTTCTTGGGCACCGGCACGTGTATCGCGCCCCATTTCTATGTTTATAGCATATGGTTTGCCATATTGATGAATTAAATCATTTACAACCGCACGTATTTGATTCATTGCAATATGTACGGTTGCATTCATTGTGCGATATACACCGTTTTTATCCAGCACCAATGACGACCTTAATGCCGTTAAATCGCCATAATATGGCAAAGAAACTAATTCTGGAATATCTTTGTCTGAATGTTTTCCCCATACTTTTTGAGCCGCAGTGTGGTATAAGTCGCCCTGCTCTAAAAATGGCAACATTTTACGAATTGCTTTTAATGAAACGTTTGACACACCTTCTTCCAACGGAATATCTATTATTTGTTCGGCGCGTTCGGCAGATATTCCATATTCTTGGACTAAATAATTTATTAAATCAGAATCATCTGTTTTATCATCATTTATTCTGTTTAATATATCAGATTTTTCAGCATCATTACGCGCATTCCAAAACTCTATTTCACCAATTTTATAAAATGCACCGCCAGTAGCATCAGAATCTAAATCTTTTCGCTTTTCTGATTCCAAATTAAATTTAGATGTTCGAGATAATCCCAGAATTTGTTTTATCTTGGCAAATGTTATTTTTGCACGACCGTTTTTTTCAAAACTGACGCCATCAAACGTATTAAACATAACATTGAACAATTTAGAGCGTTGTTCACCGGTTAAAGGGATTGCAATCCCTTTATCCAAAATGGCCAATTGATTTAATTGCTGTAATGCACGCCATTTTTGAAAATCTGGCTCAAATTTATATGCGCGCGGCTCTTCTGGTTCAAATACACATTTACCAACGTCGACGGGCTTTAGCGGACTTTGTCTGAAAATAGCACGTTCAAATTCTTGGCGTATGTTATCGGGTAAATTCTGGGCTTTACAAATTTCGCGAAATTCGCCCAAATACATATCACGTGTTGGATATAATGCACCATCTTTTATAGTTGTGCCATCAAATTGATTCGCAAATCTGTATTTGCCCGTTTGCATTTGAAATTGTGCCAGCGTTTCATCCCCCATTGCAGTGCGCAGGGCGGTGGTTGCACGTTTTAATTTTCCGCCATCTTCGCCACGTGTTTCTTTGCGCGTACTCTTAAATCCGCGTCGTAAAGATAAATGGAATAACACACGTCCCAATTCAGATGAGAATAATTTTTGCGTCAGTGCACGCACACGCAATTCATACGGATTTTCTAAATTCTTATCTGTTCGAATATCAAAATCCATTCCGTATTTATGTATTAGTTGCAAAACACGCTTTTTACGTATATGAATACGATCAACGCGACGACGCATTTGACGTGCCTGGCGCCGTACAGCATTTATTGGAGTATGGCTTTGTGCATCACGACCATCCGGAAATATTCGCACCCCCATATCAACCAAACGTATCGGTGTATCTTTTTCATTTAATTCGACAATCGCCCACCCTAATGATGTGCTGCCCAGATCAAGCCCTAATTTATATTTCATATTGCATCCCTTTGTATCAATAATATATTTCTGCGTGCTTAAAATCAAATATATTTGACAACTCCTCTTTTTATTTTATAATAGTTGTGGTGAAACACTTATTTAATGATTAAAATAAGTTGGAATTAGATGTCTAGTCGTTAATAAGAACTTTCCATTATGGAAAGAGATTTCACCATTATATTCGGACACTTCGGTGTCCGATTTTTGTTATAAATAAAAATAGCGTTAAATATATTTTTCCTTGATTTTTGTTTTTTTCTGTGGCAAAATTGAGCCCGAACTTTGGAAAAAGAACCCTTGGGTTCTTTATTCCAGTTCAGTTTTGGGGACATAGCTCAGTTGGTAGAGCAAATGACTTTTAATCATTGGGTCCAGGGTTCGAGTCCCTGTGTCCCCACCAGAATAGAATTGTTAGAAATCCAACACTTTTGTTGGGTTTTTATTTTTTTGGTTTGAACCATACGAAACACACCAAAACCTTAGAAATCCAACATTTTCGTATTTTCACTTTTGCCAGAAACAAAGGGATACAGATATGGCAAAAACGTGTAATACAAAGTGTAATACAGACCACAATATATTATTGCGAAATAACATTTTTTATTATAGGGTTGAATTACCACGAGAAAACAGGAAAAGACGCTTCTTGAGCAAGTCTTTGAAGACATATAATTACTATGAAGCACGGGAAAATGCTAAAATTATGGCTGAACGGTTGGAGTGTATGAACACAAAATTCATGGAAACCTTAGATTTGTTATGGTCTCAGGTCATTTTTGAGCCTGTGTATACCCCCTTGCCGAACGGGAATTACACATTTGCGGAAAAAAGAATCAAAAACACCACAACCAGACCACGTCATTGAGGGGTTGGCAGATTTAGGAAATTATGTTGATACCGTAAAACGTTCCGAATTATTACCCGACGACAAAGCAACATTTAGCCAATTTTTACATTATTTGCCTGCTATTAAAGACCTTTTGGAAAAGAGTTTTCAAGCCCAATTACAAAACAACCAACTATTGGAACAACAGAATTCCATTTTGAGACAGCAAGCCATTCAACAACCAAAAGTTGTTAAACATACGGTCGGGGAAATTTTGACATCTATGGCAAAAACGGCAAATAATGAAAAAGCCGAATCCGACCGAAAATATCCTGCAATAAAAAAACTTATTCAAGATGTCGGACTCGGGCTTGATTCTGATTATATGGATTTTTACAAACCGGAAATCATGCATAAAATTGGTAATTCTGTCCGTAATATGCCCAATGTAAAAAGTGGCACACAGCGAAAATATATCCAATATGTTGTCCAGTTAATAAAGCACGCCCATATTTTGGAACCTGACACATATAAAGAAAATCTGATACAAATATTATCAAAATTTGAAAAGACGCCGAAATCTCAACAAAAACCACACATGCCGTATACTGATGACCAGTTGTTGGAAATGTTTGACCCAAAATACGACTTTTTCAAAAAGAATCCCGAACAATTCTGGACGGCAATGATTACATTGTTTACGGGGTTGCAACAAAATGCCGCAATGCCCCTGCAATATGGGGACGTGCTTAAAAAAGATGGCTTGGATTGTATCCAATTTATTGAAAATCACCCCATTAAACACCTTAAAACAGAAGTCTCTGAACGCATTGTCCCGATAGCGCAACAATTCTTAAATTTGGGATTTGTAGAATATGTGCGGAACAGACAGGCAAAATTAAAAGCAGCAAATACAGATTTTATATTTCCGAAATGTCAAACCAGTGGTGGAAAGGAAAATAATAAATTTGCAACCCGTGGAATATTAAAATTCTTGTCGGATATTGATATTAAAGATAAAAACGGGGATAAACAGGGTTTTCATTCTTTCCGTAAAAATGCCAGTTTAAGATTGCAAAAAGTGGGAGTTTTACCGACCTTTATCAATAATATTATCGGCTGTGAAGGCAAAAGCACAATGGATCAATCCTATTCCAACCACAGGTTGCCCGAAATTAAGGAACAGGTGGATAAATTAAACTATGATTTTCTGCAACCGTATTTTGACAAGTGTGAAGAGATAATGAAAGGGGTATAACAATATCTCTTACAATAGAAAAGACAACATTACCACTCTGCGTCAATATAAAACCATTCAGCAGGTTGCCCTTGTAATTGTATATCAAATTTTAAACTTGGTTCCACACGCGAGCTGGCATTATGGATTCTAAATGAAATAGACCAGCCTTCGTCCATTGTTAAAATAACAGTTGTTTTATAATTATCTTTAAAACTTAAATCAATAATTTTTGTAGGTAGTTTAATTTTTGGTATTTTAATTTCCGGTTTTGCTTTCTCAGAAGACTGATTCAGAGTCTCACTAATATTGAATGGCATAACTCGTGTTTTATGATTATTAAAATGAATAAGTTTGTAATAATCCTTGCCGTCAGAACCTAACAAATATGTTATTATTCCATTTGTTATCTTTCTTCCCATTGGTTTTATTTTTGGGCTTTGCGGGTAACGGTTCTGGCAAATCACCAATCGCTTCTTTTAGCGTTGGTTTGTGATTTGCGGGTGTTGGAAATATAAATTTCTTATGTAAATCTTTACGATAGCCAACAATTATGACCCTTTTTCTGTTTTCTGGAACGTTATAATCATTAGCATCAACAAGTTGCCAAAATATATCATAACCGGCATTTTCAAATTCTTTTAAGAACCCATTGAACGCTTTAGAATGCTTTGGGTGCAATATACCAGATACATTTTCAACCAGAAAAAATTTTGGCTTTTTGACTTTTAAAATACGTATGTAATCATAAAACAATTGCCCACGTTTATTTTCTATGCCACGACCAGCTCCGGCTTCAGACCAACTCTGACATGGTGGTCCACCAATTATCCCAATAGGATCAGGTATTTCATCTGCTGACACGTCTGTTATACTCCGCTTATCTAATGTAGTGTTTGGAAAATTACGTTCAAAAGTGGCCCATATTGTTTTGTCATATTCATTCGCCCAAATCGTATGAAAGCCGGCTTTTTCAAATCCCAGGTCCAGACCACCAGCACCACTAAAAAATAATACAATACTAAACTTCTCGTTTGCTTGCGATGTGTAGTCGTCTGAGAATAATTTTGTTTGCACCAGAATCTCCTTTTTGTAAAAAAACCACCAAAATATTTGGTGGCAGGAGGTTCGTAACTACTTTTGACTGAAAATAGTGTTGGGTATTCAATATATTAACCAACCCTCCTGCCTTTCACAGCAGGAGTCCAGTAACGTTGGATAAACGCAGTCAAAATAGAGATTACGACACCCCAATGTGGCACCCCGCCACATCACGCACATTTTAGGCCAAAAAGCGCAATAATTCAACTTGTTTTTTACCATTTAGATGGTAATTGTCAATTGCTCCGTTATTTTAATAACGTGAACAATATGTTGAGTGTAATCATTCTTGTTAATATTAAAATTGTATAAAAATAGACAAAGTAGGTACAAAAAATGGGGCAATTTGTCATACTAGAAAATGATAGCTATAGTGGGTTTATCTCATTTGCTAGAAATAGTACAAAATATACACAATCATTTATTTTAAGTAGACATAATTAGTTAATTATGTTACTACTTTGATAAAAGTTATTATTAAATAGATAATGTGTCATGGCTGTATACATAAAACAAATTAAAATTAAAAATTTTCGTTCTATTGATGTATTGGATTTAAAAGTAAATTCACAAATGAATATCTTTGTGGGGCTGAATGATGCAGGAAAGTCTAATGTTTTAAAAGCGCTAAATTTATTTTTTAATAATGAAACAGATTATGGACGGGCCTTTAATTTTGATACTGACTTTTGTAACTTTGCAAAGGTTCCGGCCAAAACTGCTAAAGAGATAAGTATTAGTATCTTATTACATGGAGATGGCTTTATAGTTGAGGAAATGTGGTTTACCAGGAAATGGCGTAAAGATACAAAAACATTACCGCAATATGAACATAAAAAAGAAAGGCTTTGCAGATTGCCTGCGGCGCTTGACCAAATGAAATATCATTATATCCCAGCAGTTAAGGGTTCTAGTATTTTTAAAACTCTGTTATCACAACTATATTCCGCTATTCCTCAAAAAGAAAATAATACACTGATTAGCTCTGCGCAAAAGTTTTCTAAAAACATTGAAGAATATACGAAAAGTCTTACACGTAACATTCATGACAACATTGGGGTAGAGAGTGTTATAAACATACCAGAGGACATGCAAAAAATGTTTGAAGCTCTGACCTTTAATACAAAATTTAATGACAGTGGTGTAGATTTAGACTTTAGGGGCGATGGCATTAAAGCCCGCCATATTCCTTCTTTACTCAAATTTATTTCTGAAAGTCAACGAGATGCAGACCATAAGGGAAAGGTTAACACAAACATAGTATGGGGATATGAAGAACCAGAAAACGGTGTTGAAATGTCAAAATGTTTTGACATGGCCAAAGAATTTATATCGTATTCTGATGAATTTCAAATGTTTATAACTACTCACTCTCCCGGTTTTTACTCTTTGTCAGAAGATATGAATGTAGCTTTACAAAAATCTGTGGATGTTTTTTTTGTAACAAAAAATGGTTTAGCAACACATATAACTCCTAATACGGGAGGAGATCTTAATGAAATGATGGGAATTATGCCATTAGTAACTCCGTACATTAGAGATAAAATCGCTGAAATGGAAATAATGAAGGAGAAACTTAATAAATATAAAGAAACAAAAACAGTATTTGTTTCAGGTTATACTGATGAACAATATTTAAAAGGAGCAAACGAACTCTTTAAAATATTGCCAGATGACATTGTTATTAAAAATATTGGAGATGGACAAAATAAAAACAATCGCGGTGGTGATAACGCGCTAGATAATTGCCGTAAGGCGTTACCTTATCTCAACAACAATAATAATAAATTCTTATTTATATATGATTGTGATGCTCAAGTTAAAGATGCAAATAATGTAATTCATTTAAAAAAACGTATAGAAGCACCTAAATATAAAATAGGTATTGAAAATTTATTGGTATTACCGGATAATTTCAATTATAATGATTACTATCAATTAGAAAATCCAGGAAATTATGGTGAAGAACGACAGGTGCTAGCAAAAAATAGATTATGTAATGCATTATTAGCTTTGCCAGAACCAGATAAACGTCAAGTTTTTCGGCATTTTGAAGCAGTATTACAAGAAATTGTCACTAAAATGAATAAATTATAATTGTGGGTAAATTAGATAATAGTCTTTTACCATGCTATGTAGAGTAGCGAAGAAGGTTGCGCTGGCTATACTGACTATTATATTGCAACAGAAAACATAAAAACAAACATGAACATCTATATTCACATATATTGCAAAATTTAAAACGATATAAACAAAATTATTTTGTTAATGTCAACGATATATTATCAGACTAATAATTCATAAATAAGAGTAGCTAAATCCTGAACATCACCGTTTATTGTATCGGTCATATATCGTTCATAGACCGTATGATTGTCTAGTGGGTTTAAGTCCAGCGCATATCCTTTTTGACGTGCTAACAGACGAATAAATTCCCGTTGTGTACGTCCATTACCCTCACGGAATGGGTGTAAAAAGTTCACGTTATCCAGTATTTCTGCAAGCTTTCGCGCAATACCAACCTTGTCCATATTGTCTATCGTGTTATAGTCTGATAATAGTCTATCAATATATGAAAATGCCTGTATGAACGAGTGCATTGGTAAAAATTGCCGTCCGCCTTTGCTAATTTCTACCTTTCTGCATTCGCCCGCCCATGAATAGACATCTTGGAACAGGAATTTATGAATCTTTAACAGGTCATTTGCATATTCAACAGTAAAAGGTTCTTTATGTAATTGTTCCAGACGATTAGCAACGCACAATGATTCAAATGCAACTAATTCCGCGTAGTCTTTTATATTTTGCAGATTTAATAAAACACCGGTATCTTTATCCGTATAAAGACATTCTTTATCAATATACTTATAATCGTTATTAAATGGCATTATGAACCTGTCTCGCCAAATCTTTTGTGGAAATTTTACCAAGTCTATAATCACGATATACTTCTATTAATTTTGGTGTTGGCTTAAAACCCTCATATACCTGAGATGCAATAGCGGTTGCAACAGAGTTTAATGTGTCCAAATCAGGGAACTTTACCCCGTGTATGGTTAAATTCTGTCTATCAAACTGAATATTTTGTAAGGTCATGGTTATAATTTTAGGTTAAAAAATGCTTCAATTCAACTCTTTTTTACCTGGGCGACTGCCATTTGACGGATATATAATCGTATAAAACAAGGTGGTAAAAATGAAAATTGCATACGCTAAACAGTATGGGAATATGGTAAGTCTTTATGACCAGAATAACCGTGAATATGTCCGTATATCTGGTGAACTGGTGTCTTATACGTCTGAATTTGTAATAACCCGTGGCAGTGGGATAAATGGACCAAAACATATTTATAATGCCTGTGGTCGGCGGGTTCGTGATATTTAATGTTGAAATGTCGGCAGGTTGAATAACATCTCGGGAAATATCAATCTGTCCGTATTAAAATGTCCTAGGTTATCCGCCGTGATTTCTTTGGTTATATACCCGTTTACATTGTCTGAAAATAGTATACAATGGAATTGCAAAAGTGTAATACAAGGGTGTAATACATTTTAACAATTTTGATGACGGGAATCTGGGAAAAAGGTTAAAATCCTAGGGTTTTATAAACTTATGGTTTATTCCCCTGTGTCCCCCCATCAAGACAAACCCGCGGATTTCCGCGGGTTTTTGTTTTCCATAATAGTGATTTTTATACAAATTTATACATTAGAATTTTACAAACCTTAGGCAAAATAAATAATGAAATCTGCCAAATCTTAGAAAAAACACGTTTGTGCACTAATTATTGTGTTTATTTTTAATATACGTGCCTAATACAAACGTTCCTTTTATTTCTGCTTTGTATGATGATTGTAATTTTACACATTTGCTGGGTATTGTCAAAAGAAAAATATGCCGAAATAAAAGGAACGTTTTTTGAGAACATTTATGTAACTGAGAGATACGATAATGTCCAAAATAAATAGATTTTATTTGATTATCGCAGGATTGTTGATGTCTAAAACCTATCAAGTAGAAGCGGCGCCTGTGTTATCCGAATATGATTGCAACGGCATTGTTTCTTGTTGCGGAAATAATGCAGGAATTTTTCCACAAGATGAGTTAATTCAAAAGTGTTGCGGTTCAGATTATGCGACAGGAGATTTATATGGTATGTGTTCTGACGCGTGCATAAAATTATATGATTCACCATATTGCAGCGCCTATAATCCACATCCTGGTGGTCCTGGTTCTGGCAGTGAAACCATAATATGCCCGCAAAATTATTATTTAAATTTTTCTAACGAATGCATTAAATGTCCCAAATATCAAAGTACCAGTGGCATAACAGCTGGTTCTGGCGCAACATCAATTTATCAATGCTATATACCAAAAAACATTTCTTTATATGATGAGTATGGAAACTATTATTTTGTAAACAATTGTTATTATGGCTCGGTTTAAGCGGAGTATTTATATGAGTTGTAAAAATCAAGATGCAGCAGATTTTCTGCAACAGCTGCAAAGAATAGAAGCAGGCCAGAATTATTTAATTCAAAAAATCGGGGAACTACGTAATCATATAACCCGCTTATATGAATTAAACTGCGATGTAGAATCTTTACCACCCGCAACTGGGCATTTACGTTTACAACAACGCGCCTGTGTATGTTTGGCTAAAATGATAGATATTGAACTGCGTTCCGCGGGAATCCCATATTTTATGGTTGGCGGCAACTTACTGGGCGCAATGCGCAATGGAGATTTTATTCCATGGGACGACGATATAGATTTAGGTATAATGCGATATGATTTTAAGCGCGCGGTCGACCTGCTAACTATGAAGTATAACCACGGATATTTTCGTACAAGCTGGGCAAAAAGTGGCGGAATATTTAAGGTGCTATTTTTGAATAAAGTATGCGTAGATTTTTTTCCCTGGGATACATACTATTCCCGAATAACAACCAGTGAAGAACTAATGCAATTCAAACAGGATTACCAAAGCGCTATGGACGAAGCTCGCAGATTTGAAGCTGGGGAATCTAAATATAATTCATATGAGGAAATAACTGGCGATATTATTATGCATAATATTGCTCCAAATTATATCGATGGCGATATGTTTGATGCTATAGATTGGCAATTATTTCCTGAACGAGTTATGGGATATTATCACGATTTAGTTTGGCGAAAAGAATATATATTACCACTGGGCGAAATAATGTTTTGCGGCCACAAATTTATGGCCCCAAATAATCCGGATGCTTGGCTTACTACCCGATACGGCGATTGGCGCGCGTTTCGTCCAGAATTTTCAAACCATATGACCATAAAATGGGACTATAGTGAAATACCGATAGTAAATAATTTCATTAACGGAAAAATTATATGAATTTAGCACTGATTATTGCAGGCGGCACAGGATCTCGAATGCATAATTCTATTCCCAAACAATTCAAAAAGGTATCAGGAATACCTGTGATACTTTATACATTGAGTATATTTCAAAACAACCAGAATATTGATGTTATATGTGTATCGTGTCTGCGTGGTTGGGAAAAATGGCTGGCAAACTCTGCACAAAAATATGGAATATCAAAACTTAAACATATAACAACTGGCGGTGCCACAGGATTTGAATCTATATTTAATGGATTAAAAGAATTAAAAAAACACTATTCATCGGACTCCATTGTTTTAATTCACGATGCTGTACGCCCAATAGTGCCCAACACCATTATCAATAACTGCATTAAAGCCGTTACTAAGTATGGCAATGCAATTACCGTAATCCCTTGTTATGAAGCGATTATGGTTTCTGCTGACGGCATTTCCAGCACAACCGCTATACCCCACAATAATTTAATTTGCACCCAAGCACCACAAGGTTTTAAATTAAAAGACATTTTTAATGCACACATAGAGGCACGTTCAAAAGGTATTAAAAATGCCGCCACATCCAGTACACTTATGACAGAACTGGGCAAAAAAGTATATATAGTACAGGGATCTAGAAAAAACATAAAGCTGACAACGCCCGATGATTTCGAAATACTTAAAGCATTATTAAAGATACAAAAATGAATCAAATTTTATATCAAGAATTTAATGAAATATATAATGATTTGTCAAAACATCTGCAAATATTGCGCAATAAATCTATACTTATTACTGGCGCCAACGGATTATTGGGGTCTTATTTGACATATTTTCTGATATATCTAAATCATATGCATAATATGAATTTAAATATATACGTAACATCGACATCATTAAATAAATTAAAAAATCGTTTTAAGGCAGAAACAGATAAATTACACTTTATCGAAATAGATTTATCCAAATCTGTTTTATTTACACAAAGATTCGACTATATAATCCACGCTGCCAGCCCCGCACATCCAATGGCGTTTTCCAGTAACCCAGTTGGTGTTATGTGTACAAATCTAATAGGAACAATATCGTTATTAGAACACGCATTGAAAAAAAACGGACGCTTTTTATTTATATCATCTGGTGAAATATACGGCAACAATAAGGGTCCCCGCCCTTTTGTTGAAACAGATTCGGGCATTATCAACACAACCAATCCCAGGTCTTGTTACCCAGAATCAAAAAGAGCCGCAGAAACCCTGTGTATATCATATTATGTTCAGTATGGTGTACATACCAACATAGCCAGATTGTGCTTTGTGTACGGCCCAACAATAACTGATGAAAGCACCAGGATTGATGCACTGTTTTTACGTGCAGTATCAGAAAAATCAGATATTATAATGAACAGTGCTGGCAATCAACGACGTACCTGGTGTTATGTTGCAGACGCATTGTCTGGTATATTACATATACTATTACACGCAAATGCTGGCGAGGTGTATAACGTTGCTTATTCAAAATCAATTGCTTCTATATATGAATATGCTAAAACTTTGGCAAAAATTGCCGGTCAAAAAGTATATATGCCTAAAGATGTATCTGCAATTATTGGTGGTGATTCGATATTAGATGGAAATAAACTTGTTAAAATCGGATGGGAACCAAAATATAATTTGAAAACCGGACTCAAACATACTTTTGAAATAAAAAAACACATTTGATAATATCGTATTATATACAAATTTCGATATATATACCCAACAGTTTTATGTATTTGTACTTTTGCGGTTTGTGGCGTCCAGTTGCGCCGCACCCAACAACTGCTGAAAATGCATAGACGCAAATGCATCTGAATCCATCCAGTCAATTATCTTGCCTATGATATTTTCTATATATTTTGCCGCCACACGGCGATTGCGACGAAAACTGTGTTCATTTATCAACAGCGATAATTCACGTACTAATCCGGTCAACATTTGCACCTGGGCTCCGGTCAAGACATTCGGTTTTGCCCCGTTATAAATCATATTGTCTATTTCATCGCGGTACGTACGCAATTCATTTGCCAGATTCTGGGTTATTTTCAAGTTAGCCACTATTTTGGACTGTGACAGATTACTCATTTTATTCATAGACGCAAATGTCAGCGTTCCACGAATGCCCAGCATCTGACGAATTATCATTATCAAATTCAGCAATATGATATTTATTTTATCCGTCATACTGTCCGCCATAGTTTTATTTAACTGCTTTGAAACGCGATAGTTCGTATAGTCATACAACAAAAACACCAGCGGTATTGATAACAGTGACGCGGAAATATTATTTATCAAATCTGTTACATTGGGATTATGTACTTCATCCTTGGTAACTATAAACAATATCAGTCCGCCTGCCACTGACAGTACGTACGGTATCATTTTCAGTAATATATTACGCAGTTTTATCGCCATACCGTAATTTTACAGCAAACCAGTCGGCGAATTGTACAGGAACCTATGCCTTGCCAGTCGGATGAGTCGTTTTTACGGCACGCGCACCAGGCGCAGCAGATATGGCGCACTTATCACGTATGAACAGCAACGCCCACAGTCCGACGCCTATCAATATCATCCCCAGTGCTAATATGCTGTAACGCCAACTGCCCAGCATTCCACCTAATCCGATTACCAGGCACGTTCCTATATAAATTATATTATCACCAATACTGTACAGTGACAAAATCACTGAACGATACGTTGTTGGTACAAAGTCCTGGAACCGCGAATACAACAAAACGTTCAGACCGCTGAATAATACGTATGCCAGCCCCAACGCCCACAATCCCGCCAGCGAATACATAAATGAAAACAGAACAAACGCCCCACCCGCAACACATATTATCGTGTACAAAATCCAATCACGAATACGCGAAAAGCGGTATGCAAATGTTTGCCCCAACACTGCACACCCCAGAATAAAGAACTGAATAAATCCGACAAATTCCACCGGCAATCCAATTTCAATGCCAATGGGGCTTAAATAATCATCTAAATACGCAACATTAGCAACCAACAAACTCAACACCAGCATCAGCCATATACACGGTGTTTTGGCACAAATGCGCACCCCCGTGCGGAACAACTTCATAAAGTTCGTCTTGCGTACGCGGCGTGGCGTGGTTGGATGTGCACGCATATCTATGCGGGCTATACATAACACTGACAGCGCCAGCGATACCAGTGACGCAAACGTAATCCACCCGTATCCCGCAAACATCAGCAACGACCCAAAAGCCGACAATGCGGTTCCTATTGCCTGAACATTGTATCGGATTCCCAAAACCTTGGAATAAATCTTTTGATGACGGCGGGCACGCAGTTCGTCATACACCATACCTTCAAACGATACATTAAAAAACGCCCATTCCATACCCCATAAAAACATACCGATTGCAAATCCCCAGAACGTCGGCCATACCAACCACAATACAAATGCAATCGCCTTTAACAGCTGGCCCAATATAATTGCGGGCTTGGCACCCAATTTGTTTGTTATCCAGGTAACTGGTATCTGGGTCAGGAAAGTTCCCGCCGATAAAATTATAAACATCAGCGACAGTTGCAAATCCGTCAGACCGTTTTCCTGCATAAACACGGCATAGACGGGTGTCAGCAATATCAATTTATTAAAAAATGAATACCCATATACATTACGCAGGAAACGGCGCAACGCAGAATTTTTATTCATAAAAATACCCTTCCATATATCAGTAGGAATTATAGCGCAAATATTGATTTTTGTCAAAAAAGGCACTATAATAATATGGGTCAATATGGGGTGCGATTTATGGCAAATATGAACGAATTTCTTTTGCAGTATTATATGCAGCGGCGTTTTAACACAATGCCGCCAGAGGTTCGCGCCCAATTTGACGTATATCTGGCATCCGATGATTTCCGCGGAAATATGAAGGACTGGAAATCCAAACTGATGCACCAGGATGCAAACGGCAAGTGGGTTGAAAACGACCTGCCCGATCCCAATGATGCAACTGGTAACTTCTTTCTGGATGACAAGGAGTGGACAAAATTCTTTAACGCGTTTCAGGACGCATTTCGCGAAATGTCCGCGTCCAAGGACAGTTTCAAAGACAATGCCAAGGCAACCAGTTTCCTGAACGAATACTTTGGTGATCCGGCGACACATTTGTTTGCAAATGCCGTTGCAAATCCGACGGCAGAATCTTTAATCAATGGTGATTTCAAACAATTTTTAACCGATCATCGCAATGGCCTGGAAATTTATCTGAAGCAATGGGGATTGGTTGATTCTGATTTTTCTTATTCAGATTTGTTAAATGGCATCAGTTCCAAAAAATATAACACGGCGCCGGATTTCCAGAAAAAACTAAAGACCGTTGCGCAATATATAACATTTTATGTCCAACAACCGGATTTTCAACAGGCACTTGGTCTGCAGGGACGACAACTTCCCAACTTTACGGATATTGAAAACGGATTTGACACCAGTACCGTCAACCCAAACAAACTGGATTATTTCAAGCGCAATTATAAATCACTGTTAAATACGCTGGTTACCGATTCCAAGGTATACGATGTATTCAAACTATACGACCACGGTAAAATTTCCAAACACCTGGAAACATCGGTTGGCAAGGTTGATTACGCCAACGCCGACAGCAAGGATTATGTCCCGCCAAAGCGCAGCGATGAACTTACGCCGTGGCAGCACCTGAAAGATAACGTAAAAGATACTTGGACCGATTATATGGACAAGTATATCAAGTTGCGCGGTGACCGTCTGTATTTTTCCAATTCGGCCCAGTTGATATTCAAGGCCCTGACGGGTGCAAAGTTCAAACCAACGGACGGGCTGGACAAACTGTTGAGCAGTGCGGGCGACATAAAAAAGAATCTGATGTACAAATCGCCACGCGCGGTTGACCATTTTGATTGGATGAACAAAACGTTGGGCGAATTAAAAAACACAATGCCCAAGGCATTTGCCGGCGCCCTGAAAACCGGACGTCAAATGAAGGCGATTGTTTCCGAACTGGTTATCAAGGCCGTCCGTGAAAACAAAATGGACGAAGCCAAAACCGCGATGGAGGTTTTATCCGTCGTAAAATACGGTTACACCACCAGTAAAATTATGGACGCATTGGGCAACGAAAAATTATCTATCTTTTCAGATGGCGGTTTGTCCTGGAATAAAAACCAGGCCGTACAATTCGTTACAAATGCGATGGACAAAAGTATCAAGGCCGCATTTATGGGTGTTGGGTACCTGATAACTATGGGCGGGAACGCAATCCGCCTGAACGGCAGCAAGTTTAACGGTAAAACCGGACGCATAAAGGGTGCGCGCGACACCTGGATTGCCGATACCAATGCGCAAAAGACCGCAACCCAGCAACAAAAGACAGCGAACGAAATGCAGAAAACCGACCTGGAAAACAATCTGACCGCTATGCGTAATCGCGGGCTGACCGAACAGGCATTGGATGCATCAATCGGCCAATACAGACAGGATATATCCGCACTAAATCAGAATTTAGACAATCAGGTACGTAATTTAGAACAATGGCTGGCTGCAAACCAGACGCATCCGGATGCCAATGCGGTTGCAAATTATTTAGTACAACTTCAGGCGGGGTCAAACCCGGCCGCACCAACGGTTACCGACCCGGCGGTTCAGGCACGGGTGCAAAATATTTCACAATCCCAGCGTGACATCACCACAAAAACCAAACAAATGGACAGAAAGATTAAAAAGCGCCAGGAATTTGAAAATGCAACCCAGTCAATACAAATGTTAAATGATCAGATTACAAAACAAAACGATGTATTGAATAACTGGGACGCCAATCATAAGGATAAATATCGTGAACTGATGGCGTATTGGGATATGCTGGAAACGGGACGCGACAGCCATACCGGGAAAATGTATTCGTGGACGCCCGGCAGTGCAAAGGACAAACAAAAGAACTTTAACAAGAAAAATCCAAATACCAATCTGTCCATAGCGGACCAAATAATTTTAGATAACCTGAACAATTATCAAATTACCGCGTAAAAAGCACCGCCAATGGCGGTACTTTTTTGTGCTTTTTACGGTTGAAACATTATGCGCCGTGTGTTATGCTGACGCCATAGAAAAAGGGGACATTATGTACATACTTGCACTGAATTGTGGTTCTTCATCACTGAAATACCAGGTTTTTGACGCTGATTCAAAAAAATATATTGTCGGCGGAAATGTTGAAAAAATTGGCTTGCCAGATTCTTTCATAACCCAGAAATATCCCGACGGCACAAAAACACGCAAAGAAACAGAAATGAAAAACCACGACGAAGCGCTGAATGTCGTGCTGTTTATGTTGCGCGATGCATCCATTGATATGAACGAAATTGGCGGCGTTGGTCACCGTGTCGTTATGGGCGGTGATAAATTTGCATCATCTGTGGAAATCACGGACGAAGTTATGCGTACAATTGATGAACTGTCATCAATCGCACCGTTGCACAATCCGCCTGCATTGATGGGGATTGTTACGGCAAAACAATTATTGCCGAACGCAAAACAGGTTGCCGTATTTGACACCGCTTTTCACCAGACAATGCCAGATTATGCATATCGCTATGCCGTGCCCAATGCGTGGTACACTGAACTGGGCGTGCGCAGATACGGTTTTCACGGGACATCGCACCTGTATGTATCCAAACGCGCGGCGAAACTGTTGGGAAAACCGGCGGACAAATGCAATCTGATTACTTTGCACATTGGGTCGGGTGCATCAGCAACCGCAATTAAAAACGGTGTTTCTGTTGATACATCACTGGGGATGACACCGTTGGCCGGCCTGACAATGGGAACACGTCCGGGCGACATCGATCCGGGGGTTGTTTTATATGTTATGGAACGTCTGCATCTGACACCGGAACAAATGCAAAAGCATTTGAACAAAGATTCAGGTTTAATGGGGGTCACAGAATGTTTTGCAGACCGTCGTGACGTGGAATCAAACCGTGAAACTAACGACAAGTGCCGTCTGGCCATTGATATGGAAGCACACAATGTAAAAAAATACATTGGTTCTTATATGGCGGAACTGGGGCACACGGACGCGTTGGTATTTACGGCGGGCGTGGGTGAAAATGACGACTATCTGCGTGAAAAATTCTGCAGCGGTTTGGAAGAATTGGGCGTAAAACTGGACAAAGAAAAAAATGCCGCCGCCCTGGCACGCAAGGGTGTTGATGAAATGGAAATATCCGCCCCCGACAGCCGTGTAAAAATCTTTATGATTGCCACAAACGAAGAACTGGTTATCGTCGAAGATACCATCGCAATTATGAACGGCACGTATAATCCAAATCACTTGGAAATGGATTATTCATTTGCAAAATAAAAAACCGGGGATTACCCCGGTTTTTTTTAGTTACAGGTTACTAGAAAATACAATTGTAATTACATAATACGTGCGCGCTGTTTGCCAGAATAAAATTTATTCCAGTAAATCCCCGGCCTTGATATATTCGGGGGTGCCGGGTTGTAACGATTTTTGTGCGCGACGCGCATATTCGCGTGTCTGTTTTTCACGCCCCATCATATGATAATATTCCGCACGGGCCCAATCGGCACGTCCGTCGTCACCGTATGCACGCGCCAATACCCAATACGTCATCGGTGCCGGCGCGGACAGCAACGAACGTTTGCACAATGCAATCGCCCGGTCGCGGTCGCCAGATGCGTTCCGTTCGGTCAGCACCAGTGCCAGCGCCGTTTCAATCTGGGGCGCGTTGTCGGTCAATTTTAATGACTGCTCATACGCGTTGACACTGTCGTCATAGTGCCCCAGTTGATATTCTATATCACCCAGCAATTCATAAAAATACGGATTTTCCGGGTTACGTGATATCAGTGTCATTGTGCCGTCACGCGCCGTGTCCAGATTACCCATCTGCATATGTGCGATTGCACGCGCATACAGTGCCGCATCCGACGTATCGGAATTTGGATACATTGTCGTGACATTTTCCGCACTGTCCAGATATCCGACCAACTTTGCCCGAACCAGTTCGTATTCGGCACGCTGAGCCGCGGTCGGTGCGTTTGACGGCGTATATGATGCGTCCATTTTATCAATCTGGGCGCGAACATTGCTTAAACGTTCGGCAGTCAGCGGGTGGTTTATTCGGTTCGGATTTATGCGTGATTCCAGTGCGCCCGTCATATGTGACATTTGTTCAAACACATCTATAAACCCGTTGGGATTTAATTTTGCACGTATCATCAATTTTAATCCCATATCGTCGGCAATGCGTTCTTCGTCCCGGGTGAACGCCAGCATAGATTGTTGCGCTACGCCACTGGAACCGGCCAATACACCCGCCCCCAACGACGGGTCACCCCCAACCGCCATCAATCCAATGCCCAATGCCTGAATCAGCATAGTACGCGTCATTTCTGCACTCATTCGGTCGGCCATTTGCGCCATATGTCCGCCCAATGTGTGCCCCAATTCGTGTGCGACAACCGCCTGTAATGCGTCAGGCGATTTAATTTGCGTCAACAGGCCTGTGTACACATACACATCTTCGCCCCCCATAACAAACGCGTTAAATTCATTGCTGTTTATAATATGCACGCGCAGACGTCCGGCAGGGATATCGGCGGCATCCGCCAACGGCGTTATCAATTCCGTTAAAACACGTTCTGTTTCGGTATCGTTGATAAGCGACGCCGCACGTGCCGGCACCGCCAGAAAAACACACAACAGAATAACCAGAATTTTATGCACTGATTGTCACCCCGCGGTCAAATATGAACATCAAATCGCGTGTCCACGCGTCAACATCCACCATATCACGCGCGGCGGACGCCGCCAATTTGAATAAATCCCGATGACGCGCGTAATCCACAAAGTGATAGTTTATCCACCCACTTTGGCGCGTCCCCAACAGTTCGCCTGTGCCACGCATAATTAAATCCTGTTCGGCAATGACAAATCCGTCGTCCGTTTCCGTCAGTACGTCCAGACGCTTCAGCCCGTCTTCGCTGATATTGCGTCCATACAGCAATATGCAATACGATTGTTGATTGCCACGTCCGACACGTCCGCGCAACTGGTGCAACGCGGCCAGGCCAAACCGTTCGGCGTTTTCAATAACAATTATTGTTGCACGCGGGACGTCAATGCCAACCTCTATAATCGTGGTGGCAACCAGTATTTTCATATCCGAATTGTCGTCGGCAAATTCGGCCATTACGGCGTCACGCTGACGCTTTTCCATTTGGCCGTGCACCAATCCCGCCGTGGGAAAAAACTTTTTCAAATCATCGTATCGGGCGTTTACCGCCGTCAAGTCCGATACTTCAGATTGCTCAACCAATGGACAGACCCAAAACACCTTGGCCCCGTTATCAATTTGCACGCGCAGGCGCGCAACCAATTCACCGACACGCGCAACCGGCAATTTAGTCGTTATAATCGGCAGACGTCCCGCCGGCTTTTCATTTATAATCGATACGTCCATATCACCGTATATCGTCATAGACAACGTACGCGGTATCGGCGTTGCAGACAGTGCCAACAGGTCGGGATTTGCACCCTTGGATCGTAACGCTTCGCGTTGGGAAACGCCAAAGCGATGCTGTTCATCAACTATTACCAGTCCCAAATCTTTATATTCAACATCATCAGAAAATAATGCGTGTGTACCAACAACTATTTTTGTTCGCCCAGAACGCAGGGATACTAATTTTTCACGACGTGGCGCACCCTTGTCCCGGCCGGTCAGTATATCGCAAACTATGCCGATTTTATCGCACAGTGGCTTTATTTTTGCATAGTGTTGCTGTGCCAGGGTATCGGTTGGCGCCAACAGTGCCGTCTGAGCCCCGGTTTCGGCCATTTTAACCGCCGCCGCCAGCGCAACGATTGTTTTACCGCTGCCCACGTCGCCCTGAACCAGGCGCATCATAGGCACATCGCGCGACATATCATCAAATATTTCACGCAGCGTACGTGTCTGAGCCCCAGTCAGTGCAAACGGCAGTGCCGAATAAAAGCGTTCCAACAACTCATACTTTTTTGGACGCACGACGCGCCGATTGCGCACGTCCGCACGATTGCGACGACTGATTACAATCGCCGACTGGTGCGCCAATAATTCCCAATACGCCAACTTTGCCATATATGTCGAATTTGGCATTAAATCAGCGTCTGACTGTGGATAATGCACGTGACGCAATGCATCAAAAAATTCGCGCACATTGTCATCTGTTTCGCCCGCAATCTTGTCGGGCAAGATATTAAATATCTGGTCACGGACGTTTGCAAATGTTTTCTGGGTCAGGCCTTCGCCCGCGGGATAAATCGCCTGGATGGACGGAATTTTATCGGCGTTTTGCATTTCTTCGATAAAGTCAGGATGATTTATCGTCGCGCGCCCACCGCGTTCCAGTTTTCCACTGACCATACGCCAATCACCAACAGGCAATTTTTTCAACCAATAATCCAGAAAGTTCACATTAAAAAACTGAATCACCACCGTGTTTCCCATTTTATCAGCACACAGAATCTGTGTCGGGCGACGACGTCCGCGAAAAACGCCCCCCGCCCTGTGCGATTTTACCAACAGCGGTATTGTTATCACATCGCCCGCGACGGCATCCAAAACGTTTTCGGTAACATCACGCGCGCGAATATATGCCGGCGTATGCAGCATAAAATCCAACACCCGACGCCCGTCCAATACATCGTCAAACCGTGTGGCTAAAACCGGGCCGACGCCCTTGATAAACTGCAGGTCGGTATTCAAAAATTCAAACAGTTCGCGTTTCATATACTATAAAATTAGTCAAAATGTACGAATTTAGCAATAATAAAAACGGGACATATGTCCCGTTTTTATTATCCGACCAGTTTTTGCCAGATTGTTTTTTTCTGGGTCGGCCCCTTTTTACGTTTGTGACGTGGCGCGTTCATAGTCGTCTTTTTGGCGTCCATATGACGGGCGTTTTTACGACGAGCATCCGTGGACGGCGCGTACGCGTTCAGCAAATCTTCGGTTTTGTTCTGTTCGGGGGCGACACGTTGAATAGAATACTGGTCGATATTCATCAAACTGTCATCGCCGATGATAACGATTTCGGTGTCAAATTCCGCCTCCATCGCGGCCAACTCGGCGCGCTTGCTATTCAGCAGGTATATGGCGACATCACTGGGCACCGTCATTATGATTTTCTGGGCACTTTTTGCCAACAACTTTTCTTGCAAATGACGGAACAAAATTATTGCCGCGGTCTGAATTGACGGCACAACGCCGGCCCCCATACAGTGCGGGCACTGCACATACGACGATTCCATAAAACTGCTGCGCAAACGCTGGCGTGACAGCATCAAAACACCAAAATTGTTTATCTTGGCAACCTGGGTGCGGGCACGGTCGCGTTTCATAACCTCGCGCATTTTGGATTCCAGTTTGCGATTGTTTTTCTCTTCTTCCATATCAATGAAGTCAATCGCAATAATACCGGCCAAATCACGCAGGCGCAGTTGCAGGGCGATTTCTTCGGCGGCTTCCAGATTAGTGTTCAAAGCCGTCTGTTCAATATCTTTTTCCTTTATCGCGCGGGATGAATTTACGTCGATTGTCACCATTGCTTCGGTCTGGTTGATGACCAGGGATCCACCCGACGGCAACTGGACATATGGACCGTGCATACCTTCTAACTGTTTTTCAACGCCGGCCTTGACCATCAATGGCACCGCGGCATCGCGATATTGCACCAACTGTTTGCGCGGTGCGCGGCCATACATCTGTTGAAAATACTGTTTGGCGGCGTCAAATGCTTCGTCCCCCTGGACAATCAGTACGTCGTCCTTGTCCGACAGGAAATCACGCACGACACGACGCAACAATGAATCTTCGGTATGAATAGTTACTGGCGCAACGGATTCCAGGGTCGTTTTACGGATTTCATTCCACAGATTCACCAGATAATCATAATCCTTGGCGATATCAACGGCGTTTGCCCCCATTGCAGCAGTACGCAGAACAACGGTCATACCCTTGGGAATTTTTAATTCGTGCAGAATTTCACGCAGACGTGCGCGTTCGGCCTTGTCAGAAATCTTTTTGGAAATACCGTAACTGTTGCGTTTGCGCGAATTGGGCATCAAAACCGCAAAGCGACCCGCCAACGACAGATATGTCGTCATTGACGCGCCCTTTTGACCACGTTCTTCCTTGACACCCTGAACCAATAAAATTTGTTTTGGCTTTATAACGTCCTGAATCTTGAATTCGTGGGAACGTTTCAGCAATTCCTTGTTATCTTCGCCGGCACTGTGGTCGTCGTATTCGGCGACTTCGTCCGCTTCGTCATCGGGATCGTCGTCGTCGTCAACAATATTGGCGTGCGCCAATTCAATCAGTTTCTTTTTCTGTTCGGGGGTTACCTGGTAATAATCCGGGTGTATTTCCGAAAACGGCAGAAATCCGTTCTTGCCAGAACCATAGTCAACAAATGCCGCCTGCAAGGAAGGTTCGACGCGAATAACCTTGGCCAGATAAATGTTTCCCTTTATCTGGGGCTTAGTGGTTGTTTCAACGTCAAAATCAGAAACACGGTTGGTTGCGGTATCCACCACGACCACACGTGTTTCCTCCGGGTGGACTGCGTCCACATAAATCTTCTTTGACATTTAGTAATCCTTTTGTGTTGTATGCGTATGCAATGGCCATAACCCGTCCCCGTGAGGCGTCCGTGCCTATGCCAAGGGAGTGCGCAACGATGATAAACAGCGCGTATCGAATTACAAAGAGCAGTGATAATACAAACACTTATATCAATCCCATTTCATACGTTGAGATTCAGCATAGCACGCCAAAGCCGACCAGGCAAGGCATTTATTTTTTACCGTGACGGATATTTTTGATTTTAGCCGGGATCTGGGGAATTCGTTCCTTGGCTTCGGCCAGCCAGCGCTTCATACGCGCACGCAGATAGTTTTCATATATAAAAAACAACCCGCCAACCCCAATCAACGGCAGAACATAGTATATTATTCTGTACGCTAACAGCGCCCCGAATATATCCGCCTTGTCCACGCCATCGGGTAATGCCAGCAAAAATATACTTTCAAATACACCGATACCACCGGGAACCTGGCTAAATACGCCGGTTGTTTGCGCGATAACAAACAGCCCGATATAGGTGCCGAACGGTATATGAACAAACGACAGCAGGCAGAAATACAATACCAATCCGGCCAGAAAACTGTCCGCCGCACCCAATAATGTCTGTAATAATGCGGTTTTTGTTGTCGGAATCTGGAACTTTATGCTTTTTATTTTTATACTTTTCTTTTGAAAAAACACTGTTGCCGCAAAGTATGCCAAAACTGCCGCCGTGCATATAATAAACAACGTGTTTATTCCAACACTGGCCCCAACAGAACGCGACAGCAATTCCGACGGAACCAAAAAATACCCGATAATCAATATTGCTGAACACCCCAGGAAATACGTCATTCCGGAAAACGTCAGCATCTTTACAATATCGCCGCCACTAATGCGCCAGCGTGTATATAACCGGTAACGTATCGCACCACCACTGACCACGGCGTGGCCGGCATTATTGCTGATTGCGAACCCCAGCATTCCCGCCAGCATCCATTTCCACCACGACACACGCGCGCCAACATACCGCAATGCCAAATAGTCATACAATGACAATGTCAAATATCCGGCAAAACACGCTATACACGCCACCAGCAAATTTACAACGGGTATATTGACCAACGCGTGAAAAATGTCCGAAAAACTGTATTCGCGCAGCTGCCACCACAACATAACGGCAGCTAATACAAAGAAAAAAATGCCTGAATAACTAACTAACTTTTTGAACAAGCGTTTTGCTTTGGCTGACATAAAAATCCTTTTACCGACTGGACAGGATACACGCATAGCAGTAAAAAAGCAAATGCAAAAAGCATTGCAATCCTGTCCCTTTATTATATAGTATACAGCAATTCAAAAACAAAGGATTTATTTATGATGCGACCATCTATGCGCAAAACCGACCAAATTCGCCCCGTTTCGATGGAAACCGGTGTCAACAAGTGGGCCGAAGGTTCGTGCCTGATAAAAATGGGCGGGACCCAGGTTTTATGCACCGCATCAGTTGAAATGAATCAGCCACTTTGGAAACGAATACAGAATAAAACCGGCGGTTGGGTTACGGCAGAATATTCAATGTTGCCGCGCGCAAACGGCACGCGCAAGGGTCGCGAAACTTTGATGAAGGATCATCGCAGCGCGGAAATTTCGCGCCTGATTGGCCGTGCAATGCGCAGTGTCGTTGATATGGAAAAACTGGGGCGGCACACAATAACAATCGACTGTGATGTGATTCAGGCCGACGGCGGGACACGTTGCGCGGCGGTCACTGGCGGGTACGTGGCACTGGTGCTGGCAGTGCGGTGGCTGATTGATGCGGGACGCATACGCGAAAATCCTATACGGGATTATGTTGCCGCAATTTCAGCAGGTCTGTGGAACGGCGAATTGATATTGGATTTGGATTATGACGAAGATTGTGTCGCTGAAATGGATTCAAACTTTGTTGTATCTGGTGACGGTAAATTTATCGAAATTCAGGCAACTGGTGAACAACACCCATTTGACCGCGACCAGATTTCAAAACTGATGGATATGGCGTCGGCCGGATGCAAAAAACTGATAGAACTGCAAAAACGGGTACTGGAATAGTTGCTAGTTACTCGTTACTGGTTACTCGTGGGGCGGAGACCGGTCACCTGCGTTGGACAATTCTTGTCCAACTTCGTATTGTTCGCGACTGCGCGCTCACCACTCGTTAGAACTCGCCTGCACTTACGTTTGGCTCGTTTACTCGTATGCGAACCGCGGTTCGAACCCGGACCCGTCCAAAGTTATTAAAACACCCGCCAAACGCGGGTGTTTTAATAACTGGGGCGGATGACCGGATTACTTCGTCACCTTGCAAAATTTGCTGACGCAAACCGGCGCACTGACGTTCGCCTTTTTGCGGCGGTTCGAACGGCTTTTTTCGCCGGTTCTCATCCGCATCCTTACACAGAAATAAAAAACGCCCGCTGGGCGCTGTTTATTTCTGGGGCGGATGACCGGATTCGAACCGGCGACATTTGGTACCACAAACCAACGCTCTAACCAACTGAGCTACATCCGCCATACTAAATTTCTGGTGGAGCTGATCGGACTCGAACCGACGACCCCTTGCATGCCATGCAAGTGCTCTACCAACTGAGCTACAACCCCGTGTGATGCAATATTCTATATTTCTTCTTGCCAAATGTCAAATCAATTTGCTAACCTTTTTGAACATAAGGAGTTTTACTATGGATTATCAATCGCTGAAAGCCGAAGTTGAACAGAAAACCCAACAAACTTTAGATGTTTTACAAAATGAATATGCCGGTCTGCGTACAGGACGTGCGTCGGTTCACTTGTTGGACGGGGTGCGTGTGCCAGTATATGGTTCAGATATGCCCATAAACCAGGTGGCAACCGTTGCAACACCAGACAATCAAACACTGACCGTAACCGTATGGGATATAAATAATGCCGGTGCGGTTGAAAAGGCAATCCGCGATTCCGGTTTGGGATTAAACCCAATGACCGCGGGCGGGGTAATTCGTCTGAATATGCCACCGTTGACCGAAGAACGCCGTCGTGAACTGACCAAGGTTGCCGGCAAATACGCCGAAGAAGCAAAAATTTCTATGCGTAATATTCGCCAGGATGCTATGGGTAAAATCAAGCGTGCTGTTACCGACAAAGAAATTTCCGAAGACGACCAGCGTAAATTTGAAGACGATTTGCAAAAGGTGTTTGACCGCCGTAGTGGCGAAGTCGATGCCCTGGCCAAACAGAAAGAAGCCGACATTATGTCCGTCTAACAAAATAACTGTGCAGAATAAAGATGTTCAAATTATTCAAAAAACAAACAACGACCCCGGCGGATACGCCAAAAATACCAAAACACATCGCATTTATATGCGACGGAAACCGTCGCTGGGCCGAAGCACGTGGTCTGCCCCCGTTGGCGGGACACCAGGCGGGTATTGCCAATTTTGAAAACTTGGTTGACTGGTTCATTGCGCGCGGGGTTACGACAATAACGTTCTTTTTGTTTTCAACCGAAAACTGGAACCGTTCCCAGGAAGAAGTCGATTTCTTGATGAACCTGTTCTATACGGAACTGGACAAGAATATGAAGCACGCGTTGGAAAAAAATCTGCGCTATCGCGTGATTGGTTCGCGTGACCGTTTGCCGAAACGTTTGGCAAAAAAATGTGATGAGTTAGAAGCCGCATCCGCCGAAGGAACGGCCGGCACCGTTGTATTCGCGTTGAACTATGGCGGCCAGGACGAAATCGTCAACGCCGTAAATGACGCGATTGCCGCGGGCGCCCCCGTTGACAAGGCGACGTTTGAAACATTTCTGGACACGGGCGAACTGTTGCCGATTGATTTGATGGTTCGAACCAGTAACGAATACAGAATTTCTAATTTCCTGTTATGGAAACTGGCGTATGCGGAACTGCTGTTCGTGCCGGAACACTGGCCAGATTTGGTGCGCAGTGAAAAATTGTGGCAATATACGCTGGATGAATATGCTAAACGAAACCGTCGGTTTGGTGGCGGGAAAAAAGCAAACTATTCCGGTCGCAAAAAATAAGGGGAAAAAATGTCAAACACAGCAAAGCGTGTAATTGTTGGTGTAATTATGGCACTGGTCGTGGCGTTGGCCGCGTTGGGTGAATATTTCGGTATTCCGGCCGTCAGATATTTAAGTGTTCTGATTGTTATCGGAATGATTGCCGAAATGGTTATCTGTATTGCACGCACACCGCGCGATATACTGAAAAAGAACTGGATTTCGTTCGGGGCGTTTTTACTGTGGCTGTGTGTGATGTTGGCGGCGGCCAACTATGTCGGTACCCGTCCGTGGATTATGCTGTTGCTGCTGTTGATTATATGTTGTGCTGATATTGGGGCCTGGTTCTTTGGCCGTATGATTGGCGGCGACAAAATGTGGGAACGGTTGTCTGCTAATAAAACCTGGGCCGGGCAAATTGCCGGAATACTGTGCGGGACATTTGCATCCGTTATGTATGGCCTGTTGGGGGCGGACGTGTTTATGCCGCAACTGATGTGGATTGGTATCAGCATCGCGTTGCTATCCCAGTATGGTGACTTGACCGCCAGTTGGATTAAACGCGAAATGGGACTGAAGGATTTTGGACGCATACTGCCGGGGCACGGCGGGCTGTTGGACAGATTTGACGGCTGGATTTATGCCCTGCCCTTGATTTGGCTGGTTATGCTGTAATATAAAAATTGATTGCAAAAGTTTAAGGAAAGGTTGTTATGCAAATCATTTTGGCCATTGTCGCATTGTTGATTGTTTTGGGCGTCGTGGTTTTTATTCACGAATTGGGGCACTTTTTGGCCGCACGTTGGGCTGGTGTTCGTGTTGATACTTTTTCAATCGGATTCGGCCCGGCAATCGTTAAATGGCACGACAAGCACGGAACTGTTTGGAAAATTGCCTGTCTGCCACTGGGCGGATACGTTTCCATTTACGGCCAAGAAGATATGTTCGACCGTAAAAAATATGCCGAACTGCCCGCAGACAAGAAAAAGGGACACTATCTGTCCGCCCCCGCGTGGAAGCAGTTTATTATTGTCGCCGCCGGTGTCACTATGAATTTTATTCTGGCGTGGCTGATATATTCCGGGATATTTATGTTCCAACCAAAAGAAGTCCAACTGCCCGTTGTCGGCCAGGTTATCCAGGAAAGTGTCGCGTTTAACGCGGGCGTTAAACCGGGCGATACAATTGTTCGCATAGACGACGAAAAAATTACCAACTGGGGTGAACTGATTATTGCCAAAGAACTGGCGTCAACGCACGATGCAGATGTGCTGTTGCTGCGCGGGACAGAACTGGTACGCGTACAACTGTCGCCGGCCGAACGCTGGGGACTGGTTGCCGACGGCAGCAAAACAGAACTGCGTAAAAAGGGATTCTTTGACGGTCTGTATGCCGGCGCACGCGAAACGTACTATCAATCAAAAACGTTGTTGGTTGTATTGAAACAAATTATAACGGGCGAACGTTCATCAAAGCAACTGGGGTCGTTTATCACCATTGCAGAAGTATCCGGCCAGGCCCTGTCAATGGGAATTGTTGCGCTGTTATCAATTATTGCGTTGCTATCGGTGAATCTTGGTGTTATAAATTTGTTGCCATTGCCGGTGTTGGACGGCGGATATCTGCTGATATTGATAATAGAAGCGATAACACGGCGCAAACTGGGCGGACGCGGAATGGAAATCGCGATTATAGTGGGTTGGCTGTTTATAATTGGGTTATTCGCGTTGACAATGTGGAATGATTTGGCACGTGTACTGGGGCTGAACTGATATGAACGCAAAGAAATTGTTTTTTACCGCCACCGCCATAATGACCGCGCCGGCCGCGTTTGCTGCGACCGTATCCCGTATTGATGTCAGTGGCAATCAGCGTATGGACGCCGAATCAATTCGCATACTGTCCGATGTCAAGGTTGGCGATAATGTCACAGCCGAGGACGCAAACCAGGTTGCAAAAAGATTACAAGAAAGCGGATATTTTTCCCGCGTCAGTGTGCGTATGTCTGGCAATGTCTTGAAAATCGATATTGCAGAGGCACCAACCGTAAATATGGTTACTATTGAAGGCAATGATGAAATTTCCACCGATGATTTGAAAAAAGAACTGCGTCTGAAATCGCGTGACCCGTATGACGAATCCGTAATCGGTGCGGATGTTCAGCGTATGTTGACCATATACCAGCGCAAGGGTTTTTTCGGTACTAAAATAGAGCCACAAAAAATTGAACTGGACGATAATCGCGTAAATGTCGTCTATGAAATTGACGAAGGTCACCCAACATACATTCGCAATATTGAATTTGAAGGTAACAAGGTATTTCGCGATTCCGAACTGCGCGACCAGATTTTATCACGCGAACACGCCTGGTGGCGGTTTATGACACAATTCGACGTATTTGACGAAGACCGTATTTTATACGATCAGCAAATGATACGTCAATTTTATATGCGCAACGGATACGTCGATATCCAGGTTACTGATGCAAATGGTGTTTTTACGCCAGACCGCCAATATTATTCTGTGACCTTTACCGTTGACGAGGGTGAAAAATACAAATTCGGAAAACTGACAATAAAAAATCCGTTCCCGGACGTGCCAGACAGCGAACTGTATGACGTAATTGCTATGGACGACGGTGACGTGTACAACATAGATTTGGTTGATGAAACAATTTCAAATCTGCGTGGTGCGGTGGCCGACCACGGGTATGCGTTTATAAATGTAAATCCCATACCGAAAAAAAATGACGACACAAAAACAATAGATTTGGAATTTGATATCGAAAAGACAAACCGCATTTATCTGAACAACATAAACATTTTGGGTAATGTGCGCACGTTTGATTCTGTTATTGAACAGTTGATTCCAATGCGTTCGGGCGACCCGTTTTCATTACAAACGATTGAAGAAGGACGCCAAAACCTGATGCGGACACGCTATTTCAAAGACGTGAAAATGGTGCCAAACCGCATTGCTGACGCAAATATGATAAACCTGGACATCCAGGTCGAAGAACAACCAACCGGCGAACTGTCCGGTGGATTTGGTTGGTCGAACATAAACGGATTTATGGTCGATGCCGGGATTACCGAAACCAACTTTATGGGGCGTGGCCAGGTTGTACAACTGCGCGGTTCAATCGCACAATATCAAAAACAGGCGTTGTTCAGTTTTACCGAACCATATCTGTTTGGACGCCCCCTGTCCGCGGGATTTGATGTTTCGTACACTATGTATGATTATTCATCGTTGGGCGGATTTGGATACGACCGTGATTCATTGACGGTGGCCGGACGTTTGGGTTGGAAACTGACCGACCATTGGTCACAGACGGTGCGACTGTCCGCATCATTTGACCAGAATTACGATATTCAATCTGCAACCGGGTGGCGTGACGCAAACTTGTTCACACTGGGGACATATTTGCGCTATTACAACCTGGATACGAATTTTGAACAAAATACTCATACTGGTATTGTGGGTAATATCGGAATTGCATACACCGGATTCGGCGGTTCTGAAACATATATGCGTTACAACGCCGATATCATAGGTATGGTGAAATTCTGGGATGACCGCTGGCAGTTGCGTTCATCGTTGGAATTTGGACTGTTACAGCCGATTGACGGCGATTATATATCGCGTGTGTATCGTTACTTCCTGGGTGGGGAATCATTGCGCGGATTTGATATCGCGGGCGTGGGGTCACGTAACTGGGCATATACCACCTATTCATTGGGCGGAATGTGGAAAATCAATGGTTCAACGCAGTTGAATTTCCCGATATTTATCCCAGATGAATATCAGATAAAGGGATTTGTATTCTTTGATTATGGTATTTTGGGCAAACCACCAAAAGAAGAATATACTTATCTGGGCTATCCAAATTATATCGACAGTGATATACGCACGTCCGTTGGTGTTGGCATATACTGGAACACGCCGATGGGGCCGATGAATTTCAGTTGGGGGTGGCCGTTAAAGATGAACAAGTACGACCGCGAACAACGATTCTTGCTGTCGTTTGAAACCCAGTTCTGATTTACGGTTGGCAAATTTGCCAACCGTTTGTTTTATATCTTGACCGGGGCGTCGGATTTTTCTTATAATTCAAAAACAAGGGGGAAAGATTATGAAGAAAGTTGTATTGGGATTATTCGTGGCGCTGGTACTGGCGGGATGCGGTCAGATTTATGATCGCGAACCGGTCGGCGTCGGATATGATAACAACGAATTGAAATTGAGCCCGTGCGCCTGCATTATGGTATTTCAGGCGTAATACCACCGAAATAACCAGGGGGGACGCCGTTGGATTATCCAGACAATTTTAACACGCCCGCATTTCCCGCGGGGCCACGTATCGCCATATCCAGATTTATGGCGACGGCGTCGTGTGTACTGTTTGTCGTGATAATATTTATGTGCGTGCTGTTATTATGGGCGGTACGTTCACAGCAGATTGACCCGTTTATTGTATCCATAGACGAATTGACTGGACAATGGACGGTTGTTGGACATTCACACGGGAACGGCCCCATTGAATACCCAGCAATACAATCATTACAGCAATCTGTGGTTGGAAATTTTGCGGCAAACTGGTTCACTATTTCCGAAAATGCCGCTGATAATGATGCTATGTGGCAGACGTGTGAACGCACAAGCGCGTGTGGTACGGAAAATACGCATTCGTATGATGACAAGACCTGTGCACTGTATTGCGCATCTGGTGAAGAATTATTTAATCGCTTTATCTATGATGTTATTCCAGATTACCAGGCACGCGTCGCAGCGGGCGAACGGTGGGTCGTCGATAAAACAGAATTTCAAATGGAACCGGCCGGCAAAATAAGCAACGACGGCGGAACCTGGCGCATTTCCGCAACAATACAATCCAACCTGTCCGGCGATATGTCGATTATAGCATTTGCAAAAGTTGCACGAAACGCGCAAAGGTATCCGCAGACGTTGGGGTATTATGTTGCGGACTTTAACGCATATAAAGTAAACTGATGAAAAAACTGATTATGTTTTTGGCGGGATTGGTATTGCTGGGACTGACCGGCGTGGCAATTTATATCACCGGCGCCATATTTGACGCAGGACGACGCGAAACCGTATTCCCGTTCTTTTTCCAGCCAAACAACCTGTCAGATATGCGCCCGGGCGTGCCCCAAACGCCAGAGTATATGGGTGATGCACAGTTTATGGATTTATTGGTGCGAAAATACATAACAGAATATTTCTATGTCGCACCAGATACGGAAAATATTGCACGTCGCACTCAATCGGGCAGTGTCTTGTATCGGATGTCTTCGGCCACGGTGTTTGACGAATGGTACGCGAACGAAGCGCAGAATATACAAAAACTGGCGGAAAATAAATCTATGCGCGTTGCACGCCTGATAGATAGTATTTTTCAACCAAGTGGCGGGAAATACTGGGTCGTCAATTATGAACTGGTGACCTGGGAAAAACCGAACGATTTTAGTGTTGCACCAACTGTCACACGCGGTACAATGTATATGGATATTACATACGAAATGGGTATGCGACGCGGTGTAAAGCTGGATGAGTTACACGACTATTTGGAAAACGGGGGCGATCCTGCGGCGGTATTTAACTTTCGTGTGAACCGGATTATTCAGGGACAGCAATAAATATGCGGATAAGATTGGGATTTTTTCTTGCGATGCTTTTATCAACGGCCGGTATTATACCAGCGTGGGCCGCAACGGACGAATTTGATTTCAGCAATTTTGCAATTACTGAAAGTGGTGATGCGGATCTGAATGCAAGTTCAGTTTCATTAAATCCAGGTGCAGAACCAATAACCGTGAATAATTTTGATATTGCCGGGATTATGTTGGGGATGTCGTTTGACGACGTTGAAACATTATTTTTCAAGGCAAAGGGTCTGTATTCCCCACGTAAAAGCGACAGCATTATATACTCCATACAGAAAGAGTGGAAATACAATCTGGACTATGAATGCCGGCAACAGGGGATTGTCATACCCGCCGAATTGGAGCAATGTGTAAATACGTTGGCCAAAAACCGCGGATTGCTGTACGCGTCGGAATTGCATCTGGAACGCGAAAATACGGGTGAAACCATCGTTGTTTATTTCACCAGTAATGCTGACGACAATGTTGTATGGCGCGTACTGTATAACAACGACGTCAATGAAATCGAAGGTGATCACGAAAAATTCGCCGACCAGCGCGAGAAAAAAATCCTGGCGTTCTGGCAGGGTGTTCTGGACAAATACGGTGCACCAAATTCAGGCACCGACAAATGGATTTCGACAAACAATGCCTATGACCCAATGATGACCGCGTATTATGGGTCACTGGATCTGGTGGATATGGGGCGCTATACGTCTGATGTTGCCCAGAATATCCAAGCAGCACGTGAAAATTTCCAGGCAAAACCATACGCGTTTTAGCTATAAAAACCAATTTTACTTTACTTTTATATATACCTGGTTATAAAATAGGCACGTATCTAGGAGTTTACTGTGCCACGCGTATCTGTTTTAACGCCAATTTATAACACAAATCCCGCGCATTTGCGCCAATGTATTGAATCTATACTGAACCAGACGTTTACGGATTTTGAGTTTTTGATTTTGAACGACAGTCCGGAAAATACTGAACTGGATAAAGTTGTCAAATCATACGACGATGCGCGTATAAAATATATACGAAATGAACAAAATATCGGTATATCGGCATCGCGCAACAAATTGATTCAAATGGCACGCGGTGAATACTTGGCCATATTTGACCACGATGATATATCGGTGCCAACACGACTGGCGCGCCAGGTTGAATATCTGGACACACATCCAGATATTGGCGTTGTGTCTGGATGGCTGAAATATTTTGGCCTGGATAATTCCATATGGAAAACGTCGGAACACGATACCGATATACGTATTCATATGGTGCAAGATTGCAGTGTTGCGCATACGGCTGCAATGCTGCGTAAAAGCATACTGGTCGACAATGATATACAATACGAAGAATTTTATTCCCCAGCCGAAGATTATCGTCTGTGGGCGCGATTGATGGCTGTAACCAAATTTTATAATATCCAGGATATATTGGTGTACTATCGATGGAATCAGAATAATACCAGTTGTGCACAAAACACACGACGCCTGTGTGCGTGGCGGGCAATTTCAATGGAATTACAAAACCAATATCCCGCATATACCCGCGCAATGTTGCATACTGACAAACTAAACACAACCATATTCAGATTGCGTCTGTTTGGCTTTTTGCCGTTGATAAAGATAAAAAATAATTGGGTGTTGTTATTTGATTGCATACCGCTGTTCAAACTGAAATGGAATTGATTTGATATGAATTCGTATAAAACGGGTTTGATATCGGAATTTATTGCACGCATATATTTACGTCTGCACGGGTTCAGGATACTGCGACGGCGCTATGTAACGGGACGTTTTACCGGACGCGCAGAAATAGACATTATCGCACAAAAAAAGAACCTGATTGCATTTATAGAAGTAAAACATCGCCCTGACACCATAACTGGTCTGGCCGCGGTAACGGCGCCCCAGGCGGCCCGCCTGCGCCGGGCGGCGGAAACATATATTGCACAAACGGGTTGGACGGGTGATGCGCGATTTGACATAATTGTTATTGCGGGTGGTAAAATCCAATGGATTCGTGGTGCAATATAGTCCCCTTGCAAAAGCAGATTGTATATTTTATAATAAATCATACTTTTTACGTAAAAAGGAGAAAACTATGAAAAAAGTTATGCTGGCCTTGTTTGCCGTTTTGGCATTGTCCGCCTGTATGGGTCATTATAAACAGGGCAACTGCGAATATGATTTCTTGCTGCACAAGGATATTTCTATTTCTAAATTGATTGGTAATGCGACTGGTGGTTGCTAAAAGCCAATTTGAACACAAAATAAAAATCCCCCTAGTTTGGGGGATTTTTTATTACCAAACGCACAAAAAAAACGCCGGCGGTTGCCCGCCGGTGTTTCCGAATGCCCCGAAAGGAAGGAAAGGAGAAAAAGAAATGGGCATTCTAAACTGTCAAGTGGGGCCCAGAGTCCAGAGGAGAGAGAATGTAGGAGGGAGTCTGAATCCCTGGACCCCATAGGAGGTTTTCACCCCGTCGCCGGGGCTGCCCCCTTTGACGAATCGAAATGTAATACATATTTATGTATTTGTCAAGTATTTTTGTCAAAATTATTTTTTAGTATATTTTTTAGGACTAAAAACAAGATATTAGGAAATCGTCCTTGTTGCCTGGCGGTATGTACTGGAATAAAATCAATATCAGACATATGTCCAAGAATTCGGATTTTCCGAACAGTAACCAGAGGAGAGAAAAATGACTCACGAAGATGTCTGGCGGGCAATAGAGCGTTTTGCAACGGAACACGGTATGTCCTGTTCCGGTTTGGCAAAATGTAGCGGTCTGGACCCGACAACCTTTAACAAAAGCAAACGTTGGTCTAAAGAAGGACAACCGCGTTGGCCATCAACAAACAGTATTTCCAAGATTTTGTCGTCAACCGGCGCCAGTATCCAGGATTTTACCAAGTTTATCGAGCCACACGGCACAGAACGACAATAAATATTGCACGTTTTGGATATAAACAGATCGCGGGCTGCCCCGCGGTCTTTTTTATTGGACAACACTGCCAGCATTTATTATTCTAAATACAATATGTTGGACGGCATCAGATTATATTCAGCAGATGAAACGTGGCGCCGGATTTTATCCGAACTGGGTGCCGTGGTTGAAGATGCACCAAACACCGCATATTTGAACTTTGATGAACTGGGCATTACTATGCCCGCAACCCCAGCAACAATCAAAACCGCCGTCCAAAACGCGGTTGATAGTAACTTGCGTCTGTTACACACTATTTTTGGACGAAATGTGCGCCTGCCCTATATTCAGGCAAAAATTATCATTATGTTGTATAAGTCAGGTGGACTGTCGGGGGCAGATTTACGAACTGCATTGGGATATTCGCCAAACGCAACAACCCACGCCGTCGATACCGCAATTTATCAACTGCGCAAAACGTTCGGACGTGACTTCATAATAAATACCAACGGGGTGTATAAAATTGGCCGGATATAAATTGATTTCTTTTGATAAAATCCCCAGCACCCAAACATACGCGCTGAATATGGTCGCAACGGGCACGGCACGTGACCACACTGTCGTTATGGCCGAAGCACAATCCGCTGGCCGCGGGCGGTATCGCCGTACGTGGGTGTCTCATCACGGAAATCTGTACGTCAGTTTTATTTATAACGCCGAAGAACGCGACCCGCGCCTGTCGTATATGGTGGCGGTCGCCGTGGCGGAAACGCTGATGTCTTTTGGAATTCATCCAAAAATAAAATGGCCAAATGATATTATGATTGACGGAAAAAAGGTCTGCGGCATTTTAATCGAATACGCCGGACGATTTGTAATCGTCGGAATCGGAATAAATATAAAATCAAATCCGACGGTCGCCGCATACCAGACAACAAAACTGGACAACTATGCCAACGTTGACAAGTCGGACTTGCTGAACCGCCTGATGAAAAATCTGGATAAATGGCGTCGGACTGATTTTCCACTGGTACGTGCACGCTGGATGGACTTGGCAACAGGGTTAAATAAAATCGTAAAGTATCGTGGTGAAAATGTCGAACTGATTGGAATAAATGAAAACGGTGCGTTGGTGCTGCGTGACGGGTCGCGGTATCTGTTGGCCTATGGCGATGAAATCAGTATCTGAACGCGCAGTGAGAAAATATTTTCTTGACTTATTTGTCAAAATATGATATTATATTGCACATAGAAAAGAAAAATTGTGTCCGCGGGAAACCAGCGGATTTTTATTTTGGGTCACACATTTCGTGTGGCCCGTTTTTTATTTCAAACACTATACAGGATAAACGAATATGCATTTGAAACTAATATGCAACCCGGACGAATCCAAATCAATGCCGTATAAAATTGCGCGCGTTGTATATGCGGAAACCGGGGCCACTTCCCTGCGCGTTGTCGAAGCATTGACATCTATGATTCAAAACTGTTCATACGCAACCGGGCGTACACCGATGCAAATTGCAAGTGATGCGGAAATATTTGACGCGTTGCACAAATCATCACCACGTAACGCAATGCTTGCCGTAAACGCAGACGACCGTGGTTTTCAAATGTGCGTGCGTGTGGCGACGCGTATGTTGCACGGTTTTCTGCCCGACTGTTGCAATGGCGCAACACGCTTTCATCACGCGGATGATATGCCACGGTGGGCGACCGCACGCGGATATATCGCCGATATAGACGGCCTGTTGTTTTATCTGTAATAAATAAATGGAATAAAACTATGCGAAAAATAATCAGCGGTGGATTTTTATCCGGGCACAGAACGTATATTATTTCTGGCATTGGAATACTGTCGGCCATCGGTGCATATATGGTGGGCGATACCGATATATTTACAATGCTGCAATCTATATTCACATTGGGCGGAATTTATTTTCTGCGCAAATCCAGCGAAACCAAAGGAAAGACAAATGGAAAAAATTCCAGAAAAATTTCTAAATGAAGATGGAACATTAAACACTGATGCATTGCTGAAATCTTATTCCGAACTGGAAAAGAAAATCGGTACGATGATTTCAGTACCTGATGCAAATGCCGATGCTGATACTCGCGCACGTTTCAATCGTGCAATCGGCGTACCAAACAGTGCATCTGAATATCCGGCAAACACAATGTTTGATGACGATTCGTTGCGTGAAAAATTTTTTGAAATCGGACTGACATCATCACAAGTTGAAAAAATTTATCAAATCGCCGAAGAGTTTTTAACACCTGTGTTATCAGAATTATTTGATATGCAAAATGAAACAAGTGCAATCAATGAACTGAAAAATTTTTTTGGTGATGATGATAAAATGCGTGATGCACTGCGTGCAATAAATGCGTTCGGTGAACGTTATCTGCCACGTGATGCGTTTGATGCTATGTGCGCCACACCCCAGGGAATCCGTGCAGTGTACGCGATGATGCAATCAATGGAACCCAGTATTGAAACAGATGACGGCACATCAAAAAATTTAACAGATGATATGTTGCGTCGAATGATGCGCGATCCAAAATATTGGCGTGATCAAGATCCAGAATACGTTCGTAAAATAGAAAACGGATTCAAAAAATTGTATTCGTGATGAAAAAAATTCACTTTCTCCTTTACTATTTTTTTTGTTTCATATAAAATAAAAGTAAGAACAAAAAGGTTTGTTCTATCCAAAAAATAAAAAGGAGAGAAGAATGGCATTCACATTCTTGAAACCAGCCGCGAAGAAACCCGCTGCGAAAAAGCCAGCGGCAAAGCCGGTTGCAAAGAAACCTGCCGCGAAAAAACCTGCGGCAAAAAAAGCTGTTGCAAAGCCAGTTGCTAAAAAAGCACCTGCGAAAAAAGTTGCCGTGAAAAAACCGGTTGCTAAAAAAGTTGCAGCAAAACCAGTCGCGAAAAAAGCCGTTGCTAAAAAGCCGGTCGCAAAAAAAGTTGTCGCGAAAAAGCCGGCTGCTAAAAAAGTCGCAGCAAAACCGGCCGCGAAAAAAGCACCTGTAAAAAAGGTTGCAGCAAAAAAGCCAGTTGCCAAAAAGGCCTGTGCAAAAAGAAAATAATTAAATAAAAATCCCCGGCAACGGGGATTTTTATTTGCAATGCAATGATAAAATATTCAGTTGGATTGACGCGTGTCCAACTGAATATTTTTTGGGATAATTCCAAACGGAACCCCGTATATGTTTTGAATACGGCGCATATTTATTTTATGCATAACCATATTGTAAAAACTTTGTCGACGTAATTCTTATTACGTCCGTTTTTATTTTTATAACAAAGGATATTTAACAATGTCTGTTTCAATAGACCAGGTATTTGTAAAACAATTTGAAGCCGATGTTCATTTGGCATATCAACAAATGGGAACAAAACTGCGCGCAACCGTACGCAGCAAATCTGGTGTTGTCGGCGCGTCCACTACATTTCAAAAAGTTGGGCGTGGTACCGCCAGCACGAAATCTCGTCACGGTATTGTACCAGTTATGAACCTGAACCACGAACCGGTGGAATGCGTTCTGCAAGATTACTATGCCGGCGATTGGGTCGATGCGTTGGATGAATTAAAAACCAATGTCGACGAACGCCGTGTTGTTGCCAGCGCTGGCGCATACGCACTGGGGCGCAAAACTGATGAACTGATTGTCAATGCTATGAAGCAGTCAACCAATTCCGTGGGCGATTATTCAACAGGCCTGACCAAGGATTTGATTTTGTCCGCGTTAGAGGTACTGAATCAAAACGATGTCCCAGATGACGGACGCAGATTCGCCGTTGTCGGCGTACACCAATGGAACGAACTGCTGTCTATGGACGAATTTGTTTCCGCGGACTATGTGGGCGACAACCTGCCCCTGATATCTGGTGGCGCAACTAAAAAATGGCTGGGCATTACGTGGGTGCTGTACAACGATTTGCCGTTGGCGACGTCAAACCGCGACTGCTTTATGTACCACGCAACCAGTATAGGTCACGCCTGTGGCCAGGAAGTTAAAACCGACATATCTTGGCACGGGGAACGGGCAGCGCACTTTATCAGCAACAGTATGTCCCAGGGCGCTGTTCTGATTGACAATGCCGGCATCGTTTGCATCAAGTGCAAGGACAGCGACGGCAATGAAGAATAAAACTACAAATCAAAGGAATAAATCAATGGCGTTTCAAAATAAAAATCTGTCCGTGATTGCATATGCAAACGGATTCACACTGTGGCACTATGCTGCAAACGAAACAATGGCGACAATCACGGCGTCTGGTTATTTTGACAGTGTCAAAACGCTGATGAACACCGGCGATATTGTTATCATCAACGCATCCGACAACACATCGATAAAAAAAATCACAGTCGGTGCAAACATTACCGTTGCGGCATTGGCGTAAAACAAACCCGGCAAATCAGGGGCGCATTATGCGCCCCTTTTTATATCTTTGAACCCAAGGAACAAATACAATGCATACAAAAATCGATTTATGTTCGACAGCATTGCTGAAACTGGGCGAACGCCCCATACAGTCATTGACTGAAGACACAGCAGCAGCCCAGTTAGCACGCACTTTATTTGATTCGGTGATGGATATGTTATTGGCGATGCATCCGTGGCGTTTTGCGTGCCGGCGGTTTGATATTGTAAAAAACGAAGACGGTGATTTTATCATACCAACCGATGTTTTACGCATACTGAAATGCGACGGCGAAATAATCGGCGATAAAATTATTTCGCCAGCAGAAAAAATGTCTGTTACCGCAATAGTGCACGTCGCACCAGAATCTTTTCCGGGATATTTTGCATCACTGGCCGCAACAAAATTAGCAATGGAATTTTGCATACCGCTGATTGGCGACCAGACAGTATTCCGTATGTTGACCGCACTGTATGAATCAGAACTGCAGACGGCAAAATTTATCGACAGTACAACATCATCCACACAAAACAATATAGAAAACTTTTCTCTTATCAATGCACGTTTTTAATTCGGGGGTATGCCAATGGCTGATTTTATAAAAACACAAAATTCTTTCGCCGATGGCGAAGTAGCACCAGAATTTTTTGCGCGCGATAACTTGAACGGCCTGTCGCGATTGGAAAATATGGACGTACTGGCCGGCGGCGGACTGCGACGGCGACGCGGATTAGAAACAGTCGTGAAAATAAATTCAAATGCACGACTGGTGCCCTTTTCCGTTGGCGAAGATGAAAACTATATGCTGGTTCTGACCGACGGGCATATTATGATTTACAACGGCGCGACACGTGTACGTGACTTGCTGGTACCGTGGGACTTTGATGCGGTGGCGAAAATTCAATACGCTCAACGTGGCGGAAGTATGATTTTTGTTCATCCACAATACCAGCCGTACATACTGGAAAAAAACGGCAGCACGTTTTCACTGACGCTGTTTGAATTTGCCAGAAATGATTCTGATATGACGGTAAATATGCCGTTTATGAAATTTGATGACGCAACAGATATTAAAATCACCGTCACAACAAACAGTGCTGGTAACAACTATGCAACATTTACAACAAATAAAAGTTTCTGGACGGCCGATAATGTCGGCGGACGCCTTATGTTGCTGAATAACCAATGGCAAATATCGCAATATGTCAGTCCAACCGTCGTGTACGCGTACACCAATGGCCAGTACAATGTTCCGTCCGCCCCAGTCACCGACTGGTACGAAGCAGCATTCAGCACCCGCCGTGGCTGGCCGTGCAGTATAACTTTTCACCAGGACAGATTAGTGTTTGGCGGTTCACCCACGTGGCCCAGTGGTGTATGGCTGTCCCAGGTCGGACGACATAAAAACTTTAATGTCGGCACGGGGCTAGATGACGAAGCAATATTTATAACCCTGATGTCACAACAACGTCAACAGATATGCACCGTTGTCAGCAGTGATAACTTGCAAATTCTGACCAATGCCGGTGAATGGGCAATTTCCAGCAAGCCACTGACGCCATCGGCGGTGGATATAAAGCAACATACATCTGTCGGCAGTGTGGCATCGCGTTATCTGCCCCCGCAAAAAGTAGAAGGCGCAACCGTCTTTATATCCAGCACACGGCGCGATATACGCGAACTGTCACTGGACGCGTTGGGGGAAAACTATAACGCGCGCGATTTATGTACCCAGGCAAAGCACTTGATGCAAAGCCCGGTTGACATATCATACAATGACGATACGCGGCAATTATTTGTTGTTATGGAAAACGGCGATATGGCCGTACTGAACCAAAATTCCGCGTTGGGAATATCCGCGTGGGCACGATATAAAACCCAGGGGCAATTCAAATCCGTTGCCAGTATGTCTGGTACGACATATGTCGTGGTTAAACGCGGCGATGATTTCTGGTTGGAAAAATTTTCCGACGATGCATTACAAGACGCGGGTCAATACGACTTTTCATACACAGCATCTGCAATGCCACTGCGTGCGTCGGGCCACAATGCCCAGATGACGCGCATTAAAAAAATTTCTGTACGCGTGTTGGATACAAAAACACTGTACATAAACGGCAATCGCGCAACTTTACCGAACTGTATTTATGCAGAAAACACATCTGGATACAGTGGTGACGTGACAATGAACCTGCTGGGGTGTCAGCGTAACTGCATAGAAGCCCCGTGGACAATTTCCAGCAACGAACAATTACCAACAACTGTTTTATCCGTTGGCATATACGGATATTACGTTGTATAAAAAAAGGATAAACAAAATGGGACAACTGGTAGAAGATGTTACATCAATATTGAACTATCGCGATTCAAAAAAAGAGGCCGAAAATGAACGCCAACGCATATTGGCGGATATGGCCGCTGATGAACAAGAAAAAACAAATCTGATAAAAAAAACTCTGGCGACCCAGCGTGCCAAATACGGCGCGTCCGGCGTTACTGGTCGCAGTATGACAACCGGCGCGGTGTTAAAACGACTGAAATCTGAAACGGCGCAACCGTACGAAGAAAAACGTAAAACTAATCTGGAAAAACTGCGTAAGACAAAAGCCAGCAAGCCAAACCTGTTACAATCAATATTGAGCAAGTTCGACGATTTAATCGGCTAAAACACAGTACCACAATGACAAATGACTTTTTCACATTTCTGGATACGTGGAACGGCATACTGGGGTATAAAACGCCAGCACATCACCGACAAATAATGGAATTTTTAGTATCGGTATGGACAACGCCACCACGGCGCGGATTGTTGATGGCATTTCGTCATTCCGGCAAATCAACGGTTGTTGGAATATTTGCGGCGTGCGTGTTGCATATGCGTCCGGAAACCAGAATTCTGATTTTATCCGCGGAAAGCGGACTGGCCGCGCGTATGGTGTCACACGTACGCCATATTCTGGAAAATCATCCAATGTGCACAGATTTAATACCAGACACAAAAAAAGAATGGGCCAGTGGACGCATAACTGTCAACCGCCCCATTGGAATACGTGAACCATCCGTTATATGCCAGGGAATCCACGGCAATATTACCGGTATGCGCGCCGATTTGATAATTTGCGACGATGTAGAGGTTCCAAATACCAGCAACACCGCGCAAAAACGCGAAAACCTGCGGGAAAGATTACGTGAATTGGATTTTATTTTATCGCCGGACGGTGCAATGATTTATATCGGAACGCCACACACATTAGATTCGATTTACCGCACACACGACAATCAATAATTCAGTCCGTCGTTACCACTGTCGTCAATGGGGTTCTTCATCGTTGAAATAAACGAACGCAGTTTTTCCAACAGTTCCGTACCTGCATCACCAAACATTGGCAAATATGTTTCGTATTCAGGCATATCAACCTGTAACTGGGCACGGGCGCGTTCGGACAGCGGCTGGTTCAGCATATCGCTGGCAACCTTCCATAAATAATACGCGCGGTATGTTTTATTCACAACCGACCATTTTTCCAACAGGTCGGGACGCGACGACAACGCCGCACGAATTGCAACCAACCATTGATCGCCAAACTTTTTTATAACGCCCAACTGCTGAATACGATCCAGGCCATCCTGGTCGGTGGTGAACGCGTCTATGCCGGCCTCTAACTCCGCCCACTCATCGGGTGTCAATGGAACAGTTGCAATGGTTTCCGCCATCATACCGCCATACGGCAATAATTCGCGTTCAATCGAATCCATTGGGGTTTTGCCACTGCGCAAATTTTCAATGTGTCGTATCAACATCTTGCCAGTGGGTAATTCACGCAACGCACGCAGAACGTCGGCATCCGCTTCGTCAACAAAGACGCGGTTCACGGCCGCCCAGCCGCCAAAGATGACGTGTTCCTGGCGATACAGGTTTAACAGTTTTTGTGCGACTACGCTGGCTTTTGCTTTCATTGTGCCCCCCTCCACCGTTTGGATTATTCCATAACAATCATAACAACGCGATGCATTGTTTTGCCGATAATCTTTTCTTCGGGTGCAGAAATCTGACCGTACACCTTGCCACGGGAATCCGAACGAACACTGACGATTTGTGCAGTTGCGGTATCGTTTGAATCCAACGTGTTAAAATCCGCATCAATACACACCGCCAAATCACCAACCGACGCCGGCGTATCCGCATCCGCAAATACATACGCGTGTTCCGGAATATATCCGCCCAAACGTTTGGAATTTGGACGCACGGCATAGATACCCTTGTGTCCCTCCAATGGCATAGGTGCAACAATCATCGTTTTGTCAGATTTCTTGAACGCAATCGCGCGACCCGACGGCACACCGAATACTGGAACTAATTTTTTTCGCGCGCTGTCGTACAGTTTGGCGCCATATAAACTGCTGTGGTCAATGCCAGACATCGGATTGCCAGGAACCAGAACGGATTTTACACGTTCTTTGACCTTGTTTATTTGTTTATTCAGTTCGCCAGATTTGTACAATGTTGCAATTTTATCAAACAGTGTTTCAGCCGTATATGCAAATGATTTTGCCAACGGTTCGATTTCATTTTGATAAATTTCACGTTGGCCAACTTCTATCTTATGATAAACAGATAATGTCATACCTGCGTCCTTGGCCGCCTGGGCAATGGTTTTACCCGACTGCTGGCGAATCTTGCGCAGGCCACTGCCGAATATTTTCAGACCGCTGTCTTCATTATCATTCAGACGACGTTTGATTTCACTTTGCCATTGGTCAGCAACCTCGTCCGATTCCTTGATAAAAATATCGGACAGTTTGCACCCCAGGATGTTGCATATATTCAGCAACTGTTTTTGATTCAGACGACGCACGCCCTTTTCAATTTTTGAAACCGCCGACAGTGACAGATTTGCCTGGCGCGCCAGTTCGGTCATCTTCATACCATTGGCCAGACGTATGTTTCGAATATTGTTTGGGAAAATTATTTCTTCTTGCGCCATCGTCAATCTCCTTGGATTTTCTTGACAAAATTTTAGTCAATTTTAAGAAGTTTGGCAAGCACAAAATTGCTTATATCGGCATATCATCCGGTATTGCATCGGCGTCAATCGGTGTTGGTGCCAAATCGCCACCATTGTCGACATCGGGCATCGGAGCAGATGACGCGCCAAAATCATTTTCACCACGCGCCGCGGCTTCGTCCAGATTGTCAAACAAACTATAATCGCCAAAGAACGCCATACGAACCGTTTCCGGACGACCGTGACGGTTTTTACCGATGATGACGTCCGCCTTGCCACGCGCACGTTCCAGGCGCCGCTGGTAACTTTCGATTATCTTGTCATTGGCGTTACCGGATATACGTTGCGACGGATCGCGATTGTCCAGATAATATTCTTCGCGGTATGTGAACATAACAATGTCGGCGTCCTGTTCAATAGACCCAGATTCACGCAGGTCTGACAACTGCGGACGCTTGTCATCACGGGATTCAACACTGCGCGACAACTGTGACAGTGCAATTACGGGCACATCCAATTCCTTGGCCAGCATTTTTAATCCGCGGGTGATTTCGGAAATTTCCTGGACACGATTGTCCTTGTTCCGGCCGCCGGGCGACGTCATCAGTTGCAGATAGTCAATTACAATCAATGCGATTCCACCGCACTTGCGTGCCAGACGACGCGCACGTGTGCGTATCATCGGAACCGACATTCCGGGCGTGTCGTCGATAAACAGCGGCACACGACCAATCGCATCGGCATATTGGGACATTTTCAGAAAATCTTCGTCCGTCAGTGACCCTTCGCGCATTGCGGATGCGGGTATTTTTGATTGAGATGACAAAACACGCGCCGCCAGTTGGGATTTTGACATTTCCAAACTGAAAAATACCACCGCGCCCTTGTACCGTTCGTTCGCACGGCCATAGTGAATTGCGTTTGCCGCGTTGAACGCAATGTTCATCGCCAGCGTTGTCTTACCCATCGCCGGACGCCCCGCGATGATAATTAAATCAGAATGGTGCAGACCGCTGATTGATTTGTCCAACGCGGTCAACCCGGTTGTCAGACCCGACAACTGGCCGTCGGCCTTGTATGCGATTTCGGCCTCTTTCAATGCGTCCTGTAATGCGGTGCCGATTGAGGCAACCTCGCGTTCTGAAACGCCGGCCGACGCCATTTCAAACAGTTTCTGTTCCGCCGTTTCAATTTGTGCCGATACAGGATTGTCCAAATCTTCGACAAATGCGGCATCGGTTATGGACTGGCCCAAATTTATCAATTCGCGACGCATTGCGTTTTCATAAACAATACGGCCATACTGTTCAACATTTACAACCGTCGCGCCCGCCGATGCCAGTTGAGTCAAATAGTCCACGCCGCCAACAGATTCCAACACACCCTGTTGATCCAGATAATTTTTGGCGGTAATGATATCAAATGGAATTCCGGCCGCAAACTGACGTTCGGCCAATTTGTAAATTTCCTGGTGCGCGGGATGCGAAAAATGTTCCGCACGCAAAAATTCAGACACCCGTTCCAACGCGCGGTTATTCATCAATACCGCGGCCAGGACGGCCTGTTCGGCCTCCAGATTAGTCGGCAATGTTTTAGGGGTAAAGTCCATGTCAGATATGGTATATAAAAATTTCAGTTTTTCAACGCCTTTTTTACGCGGATATCGCGAATTAAAAATACCAATAGTTTCCGCCGACGGCACGCCTGCGTGGCCTGAATTATTTCCAGAATCACGCATATCTGAACTGCGCGACGCCGTGGGCGAACGATACTTTTCGGCGCAAATGATGCTGGAATACATCGCACCTATGCGTGCACGTTTGGATCCAGATGCACTGGCACTGTATGATGCAGAATTCAACGCACACAGCGCAACCATCGGCGACAACAAAATTACGGGGGCGGCACTGTACTGGGACCCGTCCACGGGACGAAAAAAATCCGACGGCAGTGTATGCGTTCTGATTTATCGCGATGACAAAATGCGCCGGATATTTGTGCACGATGCTTTATACCTGGTTGTGGCAGATGACGAAGTCCACCCACTGGCGCGGCAATGCGAAACAATTCTGGATTTTATGTCACGATGCGGACTGCGCCGGATATGCATAGAAACAAACGGCATTGGAAACGCACTGCCCGAAATTATGCGGGTGGCCGCCACACGGCGCGCGTTTTCAATCAGTATTCAACAAGTTACAAACCATAAAAACAAAGAATCAAGAATTCTGGACGCGATTGAACCTATACTGACGTCTGGGCGACTGTATGCGCACCGGCGGATTCAATCGACGCCGCTGATTGCAGAAATGTTGGGTTGGACGCCGATTGGGGGCACAACGCACGATGACGGACTGGACGCACTGGCCGGCGCGATTTGCGCCACGCCCGTACCCGTTCATCCGACATCGCACGCACCACGCGCATTTAACGCAAACACAGATTTCAGAATATAACCAAAAAACCAAGGGAGTAATTTATTATGAAACAAGACCTGCAACAAATGTACCGTCGCGCAATGGATTTGCGTACACCGTGGATTACCCGCTGGGACAGTGCATTGCGATATACTTTTCCACGCAGTGATGACGATGCGGCGACGCTGTTTGACGCAACGGCCGCCGATGCGGCGGACAATCTGGCCGCGTCGATTTATTCGCTGCTGACACCGCCGGAATCGCTGTGGATATCGCTGGTGCCAGAAAGTGCGGATTCGCCCGACGCCACGGCGGCAACGGCGGCATTGCGTGCGAATTTGAACGATTCCAACTTTTACACCACCATACACCAATGCTATATGGATTTAATCGTACTGGGCACGGCGTGTTTGTTTATGGCGGAAAATCCGATTGGCGCGGCATCCGCATTTTCGTTCACTGTTATTCCTATGCGCGACATTGCTATTTTGAATGATGCGGTATTTCATACGGCAACTATGCCGGCACGCGAAGTTTTGGCAAAATATCCCGCCTGGACGCCGCCGGCGGATTTACGCGATACAATACGCAACGATCCAGAAACACCACTGACACTGGTACAATCACTGGTTGGAACGGAATTTACGGCGTGGCTGGATGTGGGCGGCGACATAGAAAACAATATTGTCGCACGTGGAACATTTGAAACAAACCCATATATCATATTTCGATGGGCCGTGGCCAGTGGTGAACAATACGGACGCGGGCCGGTGTTGCGCGCCCTGCCCGATATAAAGACAGTGAACAAGGTTGTCGAATTGGTTCTGAAAAATGCAACGATTGCCGTTTCCGGCATATGGCAGGCCGACGACGATGGTGTCATAAATCTGGCAAATATAAATCTGACGCCGGGCGCAATTATACCAAAGGCGGTCGGGTCATCGGGTTTGACACCACTGACATCCGGGGCAAACTTTGACGTGTCACAAATTATATTAAAAGACCTGCGCGACCGGATACGCCACGCATTACTGGCGGACAGATTGGGTCTGTTGAGTGAAAAAGAAATGACCGCAACGGAAATAATGGCGCGTAATGCGGATATGATGCGAATACTGGGCGCGACATACGGGCGGCTGTTGCACGAATTTATCAGACCGCTGGTTGAACGCGGACTGCAGATTCTGTCCCGCCGCGGGGAGATAGACAAAATATCGCTGCACAGTGATGCAGAACTGAAATACATTGCGCCGATTGCACAAATGGCAATGGCAGAAACACTGATATAACGGGGGCGAAATTATGAAAGATATAGAACAAAACTATGCGCGCACATTTTCAACGGCCGCGGGGGCGGCGGTTATGCGCCACCTGCGCCAGATAACAATAGAACGCGTACTGGGGGCGAACGCAACGGACGCAGAACTGCGCGGACTGGAAGCCCAACGCGCCCTGGTGCATCAGATTGAAAACCTTATCGAACGGGGAAAGTGATGACAGCGCAATCAAAAAGTGTAATGGGACTGGTGGACTTTCTGCGTAACAGTTGGTTTTTAATTGCATTTATTGCGGGTGTCATATATTGGGCCGCACGCCAGGATTCGTCTTTGGACGACCTGGCGCGGGCGGACAGCCGTATAACCGCACTGGAAAACAGAACAACTATTTTGGAAACTGGAATCGGTCAATTACAAATTAAAATAGACACTATACGCGACGACGTCGCACTGATAAAAAGCGCCGTGATACGATGACGACTATGCCGCGCGGTCAAATACGGAAAACAGTTCCCAATGCGCGCTGCCAACAAACTGATCGACTGGAATCAATGTTTTTAATTCGTATCCGCCGCGCTGCAAAACATTTGCATCACGCCGCCACGTTGCCGGATTACACGATACATAAATTATACGTGACACATTACTGTTTGCCAATACTTTGCACTGGGCATAGGCACCGGCACGTGGCGGATCCATAACAACGCAATCATATTGCGCCAACATCCCAACTGTCAGCGGGTGTGTATTCAGGTCGCGCCGCGTACCGGTACCCGCAATATCAAATCCGTCGGCATTCAGCGCAAACGTAAAATTCCCCAGCCCACAAAACAAATCCGCCACACGACGCGCGGAACGTGCCGCATCAACCACCATATCACGCAACGCACGTTCACTGGGGACGGTCGGCTGTAAAAATGCATTTGGTGGAAATTCAACCGTATGACCGTTAAACGTCACCGTCGGTGTGGCACGCATCATAACCGTACGCCCACCCCAAGTAACCCGAATAACATTTTGCAAGCGTTCCGCCGCCGCCCGAAAATCAGACGAAAAATACGGCACATTTGCATCTATGGAAATATCTATGCCATTATCACAAACCGTAACCAGGCACGACCCCGCCCCGCCCCACGGCAACGAACGCAAGGCCGGCAACAATGCGTTTATTTCCGGCCGCAACAGTGGACACATCTGCACGGGAACTATATTTTTAGACCGATGCTGATAAAAGCCAAACACCCCGTCCGCAAATGCAAAATCCGCGCGACGCCGTGTTCCGACATCCGTCCATACCGCATCGCCCGTCAACGGCAGCGATGAAATTTCCCGCAGTTTTTTTTCACGATAATCTGGGGCCGCAAAATCAAACTTGCAGCCACCACAAACACCAAAAAACGGACAGGTTTTCATATTGTATTAAAAGTGTACGCGTGCGCCGACACGAAACTGATGCGCGGCGGGCGCGAAATCTGATATGGCATCAAACTTCGGCGAAAACATATACATATATCTGTATCCGAAATCCAACGCGAAATATTCACCCAATTCAACCGACAGACCAGCCAGCGCGGCCGCAACCGGCGTAATTTTATTTTCTATTGCGACACCGTCCGACGAATTCCACGACACACCGGCACCAACGCCGACATACGGCACCAGGCGCTGTTTATAAAACAATCTGTACAAATTGCCAATGCGCGCATCAAATATAGCGTTTATCATCGCCGTATCGCCCGTCAGTTCAAACGCGTCCCACTTTGCGGACGTACGCAGGTAATTTGCCTCTATACGGAAAATATCAAATGCGCGAACACCGGCAACAACTTCGAACGAAGATGTGTTTTTGCCGTCTATGCGCGTAATGTCATCCGCGCCGTTATTCCACATTGAAAAATCGTACGCGCCACCGATATAAAACCGATGCAGACGAGCCAACGCCTGGCTGTCCGTGCCAGACACATTTTGCGCCACCGGCATTTCAATTTGTTCCACCCGATAGGGAATCGCCGCATTTGCCGCAATCGGCATCAGACCCAAAACGCCAAATAAAATTTTATAATTCATTTTCTTATTCCCCATCATTATCAGAAGTTCACACGGAACGACGCCATAACATTACTGATGTTATCAACGCCGCCGGCACGAACATCCCAACCAAATCCGTTACCAATCATCATCTGGTATTGATACATAATGTCAATACCGATTAAATCGTTCAACATTACATTAAATCCCAACGTCGCACGCGGCGCGGCAATAACAAAGCCGTCCGCACCGCCGGCACCGTCAAACTGATAGACGCCCGCGGCCACCCCCAGTCCCATAAACGGAACAAAACGCCGACGATACGTAACGTCACCTGTCTGGACATAACGACGTGCAAAATCGAAATACAACATACCGCCAACCGTCTGGTATGACGCCTGGTCATCGGTGTCAGAAAAGTTAAATGTGGATTCCTGGAAATCAATTTCGGTACGAACATAGGACGACAGGTTCCAACCCAGTCCGATTTGCGTTGTCCAGCTGCCCGCGCTGTCGTATGCGACATCACCGCGATGCGCCGAATCCGTCGCGAACGGCAGATTTAATCCCGCACCCGCACGCAAATACATACGCGTCGGAATAAACATCTGCATATCAGAATTATATCCGGCATCCGCGGTCTGGTACACGTCCAGTCCCAATTCACCGGGTGCGGCATCCGGCTTGTCCACATTGGCACGCGCGCCGACCAGATCCAGTCCCTCTAACACTTCTGACCGGAATTGGTCATCGCTGTATGCGGCCGTGGCCGGCGCGGTAATCAATACTGCCAAAATCCCCAGGTATGATATTTTTTTCATATTTTTTACACCCAACTATAATTATCAATTAAAGTTTAACATAAATTGAAACTTGATTCCAGCCCGTTTTATTCGTACCATTGCAAATATGAAGAAAAACACAAAAAAATCTGATAAAAAAATCGCACTGATTTCAGGCGCACTGGATTTGCCGTTTTTTACACGCGACGCACTGCGCCGGGCGGGTTGGGACGTGTATGTTGTTGGGCTGAAACCATTTTATGATGCGCGTCTGAATCCAGATATTGCGGTACGTCCCGGTGGCGGATGGCCCGCCGTGCGCCAATTTCGCAAACGCGGAATACGCAAATTGACATTTGTCGGGGCACTGGGGCATCCAAATTTGGCGGATATCAGACCGGACTGGTGGTCTATCGGATTATTATTCAGTATTTTGAAACATCAACGGGGGTATGATTCAATGGCAGTTGCATTAAACAAGGCACTGGAAAAACGTGGATTTGAAATTGTCGCGGCTCAGGATGTGGCCCCGGAACTGACGTTCCAACACGCCGGTGTTCAGACCAAGACCAAACCGACATCGCGCGATGCACGTGACATAGAACGTGCAATCGACGTATCACACACTATCGGCGCGGCGGACATCGGTGCATCGGTCGTTGTCGATAAACAGGTCATCGCGGTCGAGGCCGCCGAAGGCACCGCAAAAATGTTGGAACGCGTCGTGGAAATGCGCCGTAACCATAAACGTCCCAGCGGGGTTTTTGCAAAAATGACCAAACCCGGCCAGGATTTAAGAATCGACATCCCCGCAATCGGTGTTGATACCGTGAACGCGGTGGCGGCCGCAAAACTGCGCGGGATTGTGGTGAACACAAAAACGTGCTTTGTCGTTGACCGTGACGCGGTTATACGGCGCGCAAACGAACTGAAAATCTTTATAGTTGCGGTGGACTAGGCGGCTAGTATTCATATTCGTAATATGATAAATTTTATTTTCCCCCGATTTTGGGGGTATTTTATACGATTATAAACCTGTGGAAAATGTAAATCAGATAGTATATAATACCCATTGCATTGGGGTGTTCCCGATGCGTGGTGTGATTACCACTGAAAGACATCCAATAGTGGATGAAATTCCAATCCTGTGGGGTTGGAGGGTCGCGAATATATTGAATAAGCGACACTATATCTTTCATAGTAATCAACCTCCTTCCCCCACCTGAAATCTTTCTGGTGGTATTTTTATTTGATAAAAAAACAGGAGAGAGCAATGTCCAATCACGACATAACAGACGTGTATAATATTCTGACGGTTGGTACCGAAACAATTCCGCCAAAGGAAATATATTACGCAAAACTGGGCAAATTGATATGCGCTATGCATAATGAAGCGAACGTAACCCTGCAACAGATACAACGTGCCACGGGCATAACAGGCGATGTATTACAGGATTACGAACTGGGTCGTCGTGAAATCCCGGTTTATGATTTGTTGGTATTGATGAGTTATCTGGAAAACCGGGGATAGTAACAAAAACGGGGCAAATGCCCCGTTTTTTGCAAATTATTTTGCAGGTACTATTTCATTTACCGTGACGGTGAACACAACGTCCTGACCCGCCAATTCGGGATAATAGTTTTGCGGGAACGTTATATCTATGTTGCGGGTTTCGCCAACTTCCATCCCAATCAGTTGTTCTTCAAACCCGGGGACAAACTGACCACTGCCCAAAACCAATGGGAAGTTTGTTGCGGTGCCACCTTCGAATGCGACGCCATCCTTGTACCCAGCAAAGTCAATTATAACCGTATCGCCGTTTTGTGCGCCGGCATTGCTGTCACACGCGGTTAAAAACATTGCGCCGCAAATCGCGACCGCTGACATAAATTTCTTCATATCGTCCCCCGTTTTGTTGATTTGTTTGATTTAGTTGTTATATACGCATCTGAAACCGTATTCACGCATTGTTGAACCCTCGGCTTCGACCCGATAGTCAAAATACGGTGTCGGGCGCATAACGTCAAATGACGGACGGTCGTACACCATAACAATGCTGTCCGCGTTGCGGCCGCATATGCGTTTCATTTCGTAATCTGCAACCTTGGCCAATACGGTACGCGCGTCGCCGTCGATATCCATACCGTCGGCATTCTGCACCAGGCGCAGGCGCATTTCACGCAAATCAGTATTCCCCAACAGAATTTGCACGCGAACCATTGTGCCACGATATTCCTGCCAGCGGGTTTCCATACGCGCCGTGTTCCAGCGGTTATTGCTGGTCTCCTTTTCTGCGTCGGTTTTCGGCTTGTACGAATCAATGTTTGAATACTGGTTATCAGGTTGCATAAACGTACTGGTGCGTTCATTGTACAGCGGCGCGTCCGCACCACCGGTCGCAAAATCATCCGTATTGTATGGCGTATCGTTGCCCGTATTGCACGCCCCCAACACCAATGCAGAACACAACATAAACAGCAAAGATTTTTTCATATTCAATCTCTCTTTTTTCTAATTTTATCAAATAAAGCATTTTGATTCAAGTCACGATTTGTGATAAAATTAAATCGATGTCAAATGTTGTTCTGGATTCTTTGCTGAAACCGTTGGAAGAATTTTACAAGCCAACGTTTGTGGAAGAAATCGCCATAAACCACGCGGGCGAGGTTTGGATGCGCCTGCACGGGGCGCGTGTGCCCTGGGTTTCGTATAATGCCGAAGTTTTAACAAAACAATACCTGATTGATTTAATTCATACGGTCGCAAATATTTACGAACGTCCTTTTGACCCTGTTCACGGTATGCCGGTTGTGTATGCGACGCTGCCCGGCAATCACAGATTTACCGCAATCGCCGGCCCAAATGTTCAATATGATGAACGTGATATTACCGGTGGCGTCGCATTAAATATTCGCGGCACGTCCGCACCAGATACGTCGTTTGAAAACTATCACCTGAAACGCGGGCAAAAATTGATGAAGGTAAAACCACGCGAATCCGTGCGACCGGACGATCCGTATGACCGACTGATGGCCGCTATAAATGACGGCAGTCCTATTTTAATCAGCGGTGCGACCGCAACTGGAAAAACAACGTTCCTGAATCATATGCTGACCCTGATTGATAAAAACAGTCGTGTAATCACGGTCGAAGACGCACGCGAAATACGTGTGCCACAACCCAACCGTGTGCACTTTGTTTTGTCGCGTACGGAACAGACAAATGATTTTAACTATGCACGATTGCTGGACTTGGTGGTGCGTATGACGCCGGACGTAATAATCGGCGGTGAAATTTCAACCGACAATGCGGCGGTGCTGTGGGAAATGCTGGGGACGGGTCACGACCACTTTTATACAACAATTCACGCCGAAAGTGCCGAAGCCGCCTATGCCGCGTTTGCCGATCGTATTCTGCATACCCAGCCGGCATACGACCGCACCGATTTAATTGCAGAAATGAAACGTAAAATTCGCGTTGTACAATTATCACGCGATGGGGCCTTGCGCGCGGTAACAGAAGTAGTATAATAACCCCATCTATATTTACCAAGGGGTGTTTTTATGGCTGAAGAACCACTGAATATAACCGATCCAAACGTTCGCATTGCAACGCCGAAAACTGACGAGCAACTGCGCAAATTGGAACAAGAAAAAATGCGCGCCGCCGAACTGCGCGAACAAGAATTATTAAACAAAGTCGGCATAACAGATATTTTCATAGACGCCGCAATCAAAATAAAATCTTTGTTCACCACGCGTCGCGTAAAAACAAAATAAAAAAAAACGGGGATTTGATAATCCCCGTTTTTTTTATTCACGTAATAACTTTGCCTTCATATGTTCATATTCGGACTTTGTGATAACTTTATCCTTGTATAATTTAGCCAACTTGTCCAATTTGTCCAAATTATCACCGCCCAGGCAATCGCCACGCCACACCAATGACAGAACCAGCGCAACAACCCACGTCAATCCGAAAAAGATACCCAATATAGACAGAACCACAATCGCAGTGTGTTCACCGCCACAGATTCCGCGCGCGTTCGCAATCATAATCGGTATCGCTAAAAACGCAATGCACACCAGTGCAACAAAAAACATTGCAATAAAAGCAACAAAAACTTCAGCCATTATTTCCCCCTTTTGTTACACGTATATTATATTACAAAACACAGCCAGATTCAAGACATAGGCCTACATAAAATTCTGGGGATTTACGTCAACTTTAACACGAACGTTTGCGGGAACGCGCACCTTGGCCAACCAGTGTGCCACCAACGGCTGCAACATCGCACGCGCATCACCCGCAACCAAAAAACGCATACGATACCAGTTTCGTACCTGATATATCTGTGCAGCGATTGGCCCCATAATCCGCACACCAGACGCGGACGGCGCAGACGCCGCCAGTGCGGCGCAAAAATTTTTCAACGTGGATTCTTTGTTCGCCTCTATCACCAATGCTATCAGTTGGCCATACGGTGGCATTTTTGCCGCACGTCGCGCCGCCATATCAGATGCCATAAATGCATCACGGTCGCCGTTACAAATGGCCTGTAACACAGGATGGTCGGGTTGATACGTTTGCATTAAAACGCGCCCCGGCGCATCGCCCCGGCCCGCACGGCCGGCAACCTGGAACAACTGTTGAAACGTATGTTCCGCCGCACGAAAATCCGTGCCGAACAGTCCCATATCAGCATCAACCACACCAACCAGTGTCAGATTGGGAAAATGATGACCCTTGGCCAGGATTTGGGTACCAATAACAATATCTATTTCACCATTTTCCATTTTATGCACCAGACGTTCCAACGCCTGGCGCGACATAATAGTATCACTGGACACCAAAGCCGTACGCGCGGTGGGGAATTTTACGGCGACTTCTTCCTGAATCTTTTCCAGACCCGCGCCACGGTATGACACCGCATCACCACAGACAGGACAGCGTTCCGGCACCGGCGCAGTACGTCCGCACATATGGCACAGTAATTTGCCGATATGGCGATGATATGTCATACCAACACTGCAATCTGGGCATTGTGCAACCCAACCGCACTTTTTACACTGAACAATCGGGGCAAATCCGCGGCGGTTGATAAACAGCATAGATTGACGCCCGGCCCCCAATGTTTCACGCACAGCGTCACACAGCACCGGCGACAGGTATCCCGTATGCGGTGGCGTATCATCACTGTCCGTGGCCAGAACATATTGTTCCGGCCGATGTTCGCGCATATCAATGGTTTCAATTTTCGGTAACGACGCGCCACCAAAACGCGACGTCAGGCGCAGACGCAAATATTTTCCGTCCGCAACATTTTGCAGTGTTTCCGCTGATGGTGTCGCACTGGCCAACACTATTGGGAATCCGGAAATTTTAGCACGCAAAACAGCCATATCGCGCGCGTGATAGTTGCCCATATCTTCCTGTTTATATGACGTATCGTGTTCTTCGTCCACGACAATCAGTCCCAAATTCTGCCACGGCAGAAACAGCGCACTGCGCGTGCCGACAACCATACGAATTTGCCCGCGCAAAACACCACGCCATATTTCACGCCGGCGGGCGGCGGTCAGATTACTGTGCCATACGACGGGTGGCGCGCCAAAGCGTTGTTCATATCGCGACATAAACTGAGCCGTCAGGGCGATTTCCGGCATCATCAGCAACACGGACGCACCACGACTGTACGCGCGCCAGGCGGCATCAAAATAAACCTGGGTCTTGCCACTGCCGGTAATGCCGTCCAACAGATATGCCGAAAATCCACCGCGATCAATCGCCGCGCCAATTTCACGTGCGGCGGCGGCTTGCTCGGTATTCAGTTCAATATTGCCCATATCGTGGTATTCTAATTTGGAAAAATCCGTTTCACACGTGCGCGCCGCCACAGGTATCAGAACACCGCGCGAAATCATACCACGAACAACGGCACCGCTGACCTGCGCTATATTTTGAATATCCGATGCGGACATTGCGTCATTATCATTGGATGCAAATGCGTCGGCAACGGACTGGCGCGCGTCAGTCATACGAACGCCCGTATCATTATTATAAACATATAACTGTTCCGTGCGCGGTGGGGAAAACGCGTCCGGCACATTTACTATCAATCGCAAAACCGCGCCTGGCGTCATCAGTGTCCAGGCGGACATTTTCTGAATCCATTGTAAATCCGTCACCGGAACGCGTTCGGGAAAAACTTCATCGGTATCGCGTATTTTATCTGGGGGCAGATTGCTGTCGCCCACGCCCCACACAACGCCGATATACGGACGCCGCATAACACGCACACGAACAAAGTTTCCCAAATCCGCCGGCGCGGTCAGACGATAATCATATCCCGCGTTCACAACGTTCGGTATCAAGATTTTAACAACATCCCCCGGTTTGAACATATCCACAAAGTACTTGTTTTTTTCATTTTTTTCAATACCATTTATAACTAATTAAAAAGACAAATTTATATGTGGAAATTATTTTTTGAGATTTGCGATATATTGTGTGGTCTGATACCTAATCGTCGCGTGCGTCGTCGCATCAGAACCCAAAAGCTGTTTGATTGGCGAAACAAATATAGGGCGTTGCGTAAAAAGTATCCAAACCTGAATTTCCGCCATACCCGTATGATAAAGGGCGGTTGGAATATCGGATTTATTGTTGACAACAAATACGTATTCAAAATCAGAAAGTTCTATGATTCATCTATCCCAGCAGAAAAAATTATGCGGGAAAAGCGAATAACAGACGCATTTGCAAACATATCGCCCCTGCACATACCCAAAATAGAAATCGTACGGGCCGGCAAATATACTTTTTATAAATATGATTTTATACCGGGGAAAAATATGAATACCTGTTCGCAACGCGTAATAGAACGCAACGCGTGGCAGTGGGGTGCACAACTGGCTGAATTTATAAACGCGGTTCATAATTCACGTCCAAATGAAATTGATGATTTACGTGGTGACACACCTGGTGACGGATGGAACCACAATGATATGTGCAACAATATCATTGTTGACAAGAAAACAAGCAAAATTGTCGGTGTGATTGATTGGGAATATGCCGGATGGGGAACACTGGAAACAGAATTTAACAATCTGGTCGCTTTTTCAAAAAAAATTCGCGATTCCGGGATTCTTGTCGCTGTGATGTCTCATTATCAGTCAATTTCTGGTGGTAAAAAATAAGTCAAAATTACTCCGCTTTACATATTGACAAATCAAACTTTTGTGCATACAATATTATTTGTCAAAACCAACTAAACGGGGCAAATCAAATGAAAAAAGACCATAAAAAGCAAACTGCCGCCCAACGGGTATTTTCCACATACACAATATACATTTCAAATATGGTTATCGACAAATTCGGTGGTTCATATACAACACTTGGGACAATACACAATACTTGGCGACGCGAATTTCCATATTCCAAAGAAATCGAAAACTTCCTGATATTCAACACAAAAATGTACATCAGATTTTTGGATTCGCGCGATTCTAATTCCACTAATCCACAGTTTTTAGAAGCATTGGCTCGTGAAATTGCAGATTATCTGTCGGCGTACACCGTGCGTAATCCAAAACACGCAAACCGTAAAAAGGCCAAAGAAGTATTAAAAATCGAATTATATGATGAATCTTCATATATTCAAAATTTGCTGGCGCGCCAGGCGGCGGCACGTGACGCACGCGACAGTTCGCGTCGCCACACGTATAAACGCCCCAATGGTTCGAAAAAGAAAAAGCAGATGCAGGACGCCCAAAGCAAATTTAACAACGCCCGCAATCAACAAAATTCCCAAATTATAGAAATCATCGTAAAGAAACGATAAATATCACACGGCGTGATTTATTTCCAAATCGGCAGTGAATTGTGTTCTGAACCACGTTCGCTGCCGTTTTGCATATTGATTGGTCTTGGTCGTCCAATCCGCGATACAGTGTTCACGGTCAATATTTCCACGCAAATATGCACATAGTTGCGCCGCGCCGATTGCACGACGGCTATCCCAATTCGCAGCGATTATGTCGCGCGCTTCGTCAACGGCACCACCCGCCCACATTTCCGGAATACGTGCCGCAATGCGCGGGCGCAGTTCGTCCATATCCGGATTTATCAAAATCTTGTACGGGGTTGGCGTAATAGCACCAATGCGCGGCAACTTTTGCCAATCAGTCAGTTGGCGGCCGGTTTGTAAGAAAACCTCGACCGCGCGGGCAACACGCTGCGGGTCGGTTGCCTTGAAATCTGGGGGCAACATTTCGCGCGCCGCGCCGATATCCGTCGCCACCATTTCACGCGCACGCGCACGATTTTCCGGCGACACATCCGGCATAGGTGAAATACCGTCCAAAATTGCATTTATATAGTACCCGGTTCCACCAACAAATATCGGTATCAGCCCCGCCGCACGCGCCGCATCATATTCACGCCGCGCCATTTCCAAATAATCGGCGACACTTATCTGCACTGTCAATGGCAATATAGAAAACAACCGATACGGCACACCGTCAATTTCATCGGTCAAATCACGGCCAGCAAACGGACTGGCCGAAATGTTTTCTATACCACGATAGATTTGTACGCTGTCACAATTTATGACAACACCACCACACTCACGCGCCAATTTGTGCGCGTATCCGGACTTTCCCGACGCTGTCGGCCCAGTTATTATATAAGATTCACGATATTCAACCATTACCAAAAATTATAACCGCACATAATATAAATTCAAGCACAACGAAATATCCCTAAATTTCAGATTGCACATTTTTCACAGGATGCTAAAATACCCTTCGTCCAATAAAAGAAGTAAAAACGAAAGGAATAAAAATGTCAAAAGTAAGAGTTGCTATAAACGGATTTGGCCGCATTGGTCGTCTGGTTTTGCGCGCGGCATTGGTATCTGGGCGCGACGATATAGAATTTGTTGCGGTGAACGATTTGGCACCGGCTGAACAGAACGCATATTTGCTGCAATACGATTCCGTACACGGCAAATTGCCGATGGATGTTAAACTGGACGGCGAATACATTATCGTCGGCAACCAGAAAATCAAATGTATCGCGGAAAAGGATCCAACAAAACTGCCCTGGGGCGAATTAAATATTGACGTTGTTATGGAATGCACCGGCATATTTACCGCCGCGGACAAGGCGCGCGTCCATCTGGATTGTGGGGCAAAGCGTGTATTGGTTTCTGCACCGTCCGCGGGCGCCGACAAAACAATCGTTTTCGGTGTGAACCAGGATACTTTGACCGCCGATGACCTGATTGTTTCCAATGCGTCGTGCACAACAAACTGCCTGGCTCCGGTGGCTCAGGTTCTGGACAACACGTTCGGCATTGTATCCGGTTGGATGACAACCGTACACGCATACACCGGTGACCAGCAATTACTGGATAAAAATCACAAGGATTTCCGTCGTGCCCGTGCGGCCGCGCTGTCTATGATTCCGACCAGCACTGGCGCCGCCAAAGCGATTGGTTTGGTTCTGCCGAAATTGGCGGGCAAACTGGACGGTATGGCAATCCGCGTACCAACCCCGGACGTATCGGTTGTTGAATTGGTTGTGAACCTGGAACGCGATGCGACCGTTGACGAAATCAACAACGCTATGCGCGCCGCGGAATCCAAGACATTTGGATATAACGACAAACCGCTGGTTTCCGTTGATTTCAAGGGCGACGCACACAGTTCCATATTCGATGCATCCCAGACTAAGGTCTTGGGCGATCGTTTGGTACACGTAACCGCGTGGTATGATAACGAGTGGGGATTTTCCAACCGTATGGGCGACACAGCCGTTGCGATGGGAAAATTGATTAAATAACAAAACGGGGCACACGCCCCGTTTTCGTTACTCGTTACTAGTAACTAGCAACCAGCCCGGCGGTTTGTTGTGCGCCAAAACCCTGTTGTAATAAATGACGTCGTATTTTCTGTCTATGATTATCGGACATTTTTATTCCCCCCAGTTTAATAAAAAACACCGCCGTGATTAGGGGCGGTTGGAGGTTCATAACTACTAAAGGTAATAATGCCGCTTATTCAATATATTCCGCGACCCTCCAACCGCAAGAGTTGGAGTTTTTGTCTTTTGGGTTACTACACCCCGCACCGGTAATCGTCCGATGCAATGTAGATTATTGCATATAACTTGTGATAATTCAAACCTTTTTATGTTGTGCGGGGTTCCGGCAGTAAATTTTATAAAAAAAACTTCTTGCATTTATTCCGGGAACAGTATAATATATGCGTTGCTCGTTGGGGTTGTAGCTCAGCTGGTTTAGAGCGTCTGCCTGTCACGCAGAAGGTCGCGGGTTCGAGCCCCGTCAATCCCGCCAGAAATTAGTCACCATATTGGTGACTTTTTTTGTTACACAATCAATGCGGAATAATATTCTGTTGCTATATCTGCGTGGATTGATATACTTATAGCAACCAAAATAAAAAGGGGAAAATATGAACATTAAATCTTTTGCAATTATGGCTGGTGTTTTGGCTTTGGCCGCGTGCGGCGACAACACGCCAAACCCGGAAATGTTAAAGGGTGCGAACTTTATCGCCGCCGGAACTGGTACGGATATCACTCTGTCTTTTGATGCAAATGAAATGCGCGTAAACGGCCAGGTTGTAAATCTGTACAACGGTACATATGAAGTCAACGGTGACAAAATCAAATTCGGCCCGTTTGCATCGACTATGATGATGGGTCCAATGGACGCGATGCAGACCGAACAGGACTATTTCCAGTTTATGGCAACGGTTGAATCATATGACCTGACAGACGGCCGTTTGACACTGAAAAACGCCGACGGCAAAGAAATCGTATTTCAACAGGTTGAACCAGCCGCCGAAGTAGTCGAAGCAGAAGTTGTTGAAGAAGTCCCAGCTGATGCAGTTGCGGAACCTGTTGCGACAAAATAATACGTTGGAATCCTGTATCGGCATAAATGCCTTGACATTGGGTGAAATGCCGATTATAATTGGCCGGCGTTTTGGATAAAAATTCAAAACACCGGCAGTTTTGGCCCCATCGTCTAGAGGCCTAGGACACCGCCCTTTCAAGGCGAGAACACCAGTTCGAATCTGGTTGGGGCTGCCAAAATAAATAACGACCCGTTTTGGGTCGTTTTTATTTTGTGTTCAGCACCCCAGATTTGAACTGGTACAGTTCGTGTGCGAAGTTGATGAAAACAAGTGTAACGCAGTTTGAATCTTACGAGCCGAAAGGGGCCCGCCGCGCGCGCCAGCGCGGCGGGAATTTACAATCTGGTTGGGGCTGCCAAAATAAATAACGACCTGTTTTGGGTCGTTTTTATTTTCAATAATGGAAAAATTTCCACACAGATATAACATCTTACGGTTATCACATAAAAATTTTTATAAATAGGAATTTTTACCCCTGTACATAAAAGAGAATTTAGGATATAATTCAACCTGTTGTTGAACTAACTCAAAATCACAACCAAGGAGAGAGAAATTATGACTCACAAACACATATGGGCAGCGATTGATAAAATCGCACTAAAAATGGGTATGACCTGTTCTGGACTGGCACGGGCGTGTGGTATGGATCCAACCGCTTTTAATAAAAGCAAGCGAATATCTAAATACGGCAAGCCGCACTGGCCATCCGTAAATACAATTTCTAAAATTACATCTGTTGCCCACATTACCCCCGAAGAATTTGGTCGCATTGTACGCCAAAAATAAAAATATTACGGCATAATACAAAAACGGGACAAAAGTCCCGTTTTTGTTACACCAACTTTGCATCACGCAGCAGTTGTTCTAAATATGTGCCGTGCACCTGTTTCAACCCCTGGTGTTCCAGTAATTTCAAAACCCACGGAACGTCTATGTCACGAAGTTTCTTTTTGTCGTTCAGATAATATATGCTCTGCAGTAATACACGAACGTCAAAGCAGGAATCAAATACCTCTGGTACGCCACGGTCGATATTCAACAGGGTATAGACGGCCTCCATCGCGGTACGAACAGAATACTCCGTCGTAAATACGGTATCCCGTTCGGTTTCTGCATAGTTGCCAATAAACGCCAAGTTCACCGAACCGCGTGGCACAACCAACGGGCGATCGCCCAATGCGCGTGGCATAAAGTATGTCGTTATGTACGGCATATGACTGGGAACAGTACTGGATCGATTATGGGCAATATCATCTATCTGTGATTCAGGAACACCAATATGGTACAGCCATTCCGCACATAATTCCGCCCCTGTGCATTCGGCAATTTTCTTTTTTACATAGTTGCCGTTTGTATCCGACAGCAACCCATATGTCCAAACAACAATCTGGTTCGGTTTTTGCGCACGAAAGTGTGGCTGACGTGAAATGCTGAATCCGTACAGCCAGTTTGAATCCTTTATAGTAACCGGACCACTGCTGACAATTGAACCACTGTGCGGGTTCTTTTTACAAATTTTTTCAATATACGGAACAACAGTATCATCGTTCAGCGTTATTGTTGCGGATATAACCCAATTTGCCGCAGGTATGTTTTCACAGAATTTTTCTGGGTGACCAAACTCTTTGCACTGTGCAGCCAGATTTTTCCACAACTGCCACGACGCACCCAGTTCGTGCCGCGTATCTGCGGCCGTATCATTGTCACCGTATGTCGTACTTTCGGTAATAGACCCGTTTGTTACAAATACCAAATCGTCCGGCGTCAGGTTTATTTCGCGTTTGCGGCCGGATTTTACAAGTTCTATTTTTTTCGCAACCTTTTTGTCTGGCTTGCAATCAACAACTATATTTTTCACGATTGTGTCAAAGTGAAATTTTACCCCGTGTGATTCCAACCACCGCACCAACGGCGTTATCAATGATTCATATTGGTTATATTTTGTAAATTTCAGTGCCGACATATCCGCCAATTTGCCAACGTGGTGAATAAACCGCAATATATATCGACGCATTTCCATCGCACTGGACCACCGTTCAAACGCAAACATCGTCGCCCAATACAGCCAAAAATTAGATTCAAAAAATTCATCACTAAACACTTGGTTTATCTGAACATCTTGCAACTTTTCTTCGGGTGTCAAAGCCAAATCAATCAGTTCGCGTATCGCCGTCGGTGTCAGCGTCAATTTACCGTCACTGGGCATACGGCGTCCACGACGTTCTATGACACGGCAGTGTGAAAAACTGGGGTCTGCCTTGTTCAGCCAATAAAATTCGTCCAGTACGGACACATCAGGATTTTCCAACGACGGGATAGACCTAAACAAATCCCACAGGGTTTCAAAGTGCGCCTCCATCTCTCGACCACCGCGAATAATAAAACCGCGTTGGGGATTTTTTATACCGTCCATACTGCCGCCGGCAATGGGCAATTCTTCGAAAATATGAATCTTGTTGCCGCGCATTTTGCCGTCGCGAATCATAAATACCGCCGCCGCTAATCCTGCCAGGCCACCGCCAACAATATACGCCGACTTTTTCGTCGCGTCAGACGGTGGCAGTGGGTTGGCAAATGCCTCGTAATTACCATTACTGTGATACATAACTCTCTCCTTCCTTGTTATTATTGAGATATATAGAAATTCTAGACCGATAACGCGTGTAAAATAAACAGGACTGATTTCCCCAGCGCAAATATTTGACATTATGCGCCACAGGTGTCTATAATACGAATATGCAGAAAGTTATTTTATGTTTGCTGTTTATATCGACACTGGCCGTTTCAGCGTGCGGTGTTAAATCAGACCTGGCGCGACCAGACCCGTCATATCCGCGCAACTATCCAGTATATTAAAAAATTGGGAATTTTGGTGCGGGTACAGAGATTTGAACTCTGATGGGTTACCCCGTGGCGCCTAAATCCAGCGCGTCTACCAGTTTGACCGCTGCGCTACGCTCGCGTTCCACTTCGTGTCGCCAAATTGATTATCAAGGATTTTGGTGGGCGTACAGAGATTTGAACTCTGATGGGTTACCCCACTGGAACCTAAATCCAGCGCGTCTACCAGTTTCGCCATACGCCCGCATATGTACAACAATTAATTCTGCGTCACGGCGGCACTTCGCTTCGCTACGTAGTCGCCATACGCCCGCAACAATATAGTATACTATGATAAAAAGTACTTGATTTCCAGTTATTTTTAACATAAAATCCGTCCAGTAGTAAATAAAAGGTTTATAAAATGGCATCCAAGAAAGGCAGTAAAGAAGTTGTAAAGCTGGAAAATAAAGAAACTGGCTATTTCTATACAACAACTAAAAATACGCGTTCGGAAAATACCGCGGGTAAAATGAAATTCCGCAAGTATGACCCGAAACTGCGCAAACACGTCGTTATGACCGAAGGTAAAATGCCTCACTAATTTTAGTACGGGGTTATGTTTTTTGGGCGGGTGTTGTTATATATGGCAACACCCGTCGTTTTTTATCAAAACCGGCGCGACATTGTGAACTCAATCGCCCAACGGTCATACTCGCGTTGCCACATATTTGAATCACGGCGGGTGTAACTGAATATAATCGTCGGAACAAAACCCATAACATCGAACTTATTATTTGACAGTGATAATGCATAGCGCTGGGTAAAATCGTGTTCGGTCACCTGGGTAAATGTTCCGTTTTGCACAGACCACTGGGGCGCATCATACAGTTGCCAATAAACCGACGGTGAAAAATATACATTAAATCCGTACGGCAATTCCGCACCAACACCAATGCTGACATTCGGCATCCAATATGCATATGTCGGGGCGGCGGTGTCTTCACGTGTAATGCCCGCCCGCAAAATCGTATAAATATTTGACGTTATCGACCAGAACAAATGCCCGCCCGCCGAATATGTTTCACCGTCCAGATATTCGCCAAAATAATCGTACCAGTTTGACATATACTGCATATTTATCCCGCCCGACAGACGTCGCGTAAAATCATAATTTGCTGTAATGCGCGCACCCGCCGACCAATTATATCCGCGCCACCCGTACCAGCGACGCGACGCGGTTGCCGCCGCCCATACGTCCCCCCGCGACCAGATATATCGCGGTCCGGTGCCGGCATACAAATATACATCATCATAATCGTGCAGGTTATAAATGTTGGAATAGACGCCGGCTTCGGACTTCCAACGCCATTGATCGGACAGTTTGAATTCGTAATCGCCACCCAACCCCAGGTTGAATCCAACCGCGGATTCGGGTTCTATTAAATTACGGCACAGGGGCCCGAATATGGTGATAATACATTCGCTGCCGCCGGTGGCATTGTTGACATTGTTGTCGGGCGCTGCGCCGAAATTAAACCAAACGTTCCAGTTCTTGTTCTGGCGCACCACATATCGATAATAGTTCATCATCTGGCGAACATTTTCCGGCAAATCATCGCCCGCCATCGCCAGTCGCAACTGGTAATCCGCGCGATACCATTGTGAGGTTTTCATATAGCATACGGCCAATTCAAAACGCACGCGCGCCAATGTCGGCTGGGCATCCAGGATTGTTCTGAATATATCTATTGCGGTGTCAAAATCATCACGCGCCGCCGCCAGCCGCCCCAATAAAAACCAGCGTTCCAGTTCCAGCGGTCCACGTGGCAATTCCGGCATCTTGGTCAATATCTGCCCCGCCCCGTTCAATTCACCGTTGTCTATCATAGCGGCCGCGATTTTCAGTGCATCAACCGCGGACATTGTGATTTCGGTTGTGCCGTCTGCATTTGTTTTTGGTGATGATAAATCTGCCCAACTAATATTGGGCAGTAATATTGCAAATAAAATTATGAAAAACTTTTTCAAACTATCTCTTTACGCCAAATGCCATATCCATTTTGACGCCACCGGCACCTTCGTCAACGGTGGCAAAACCGGTGGCCTCGGTCGGGGCATTCGTTTCCGGATTCGGCCCGTAATAATTTATATCCATTGTCCCGGTCAATTCCGCGCGCTTGTCAGTTTCCGCGTTAAATTGAAAATCCGTACTGTACACATTCCCGCCATAATTGAAAAACGTGAAATCGGCATCTTTTTCACCGATTTTCTTGGTCGCAGTTACATCATACCAATCGTTAAACATTGCGGTCATCTCAACCGTGCCGTTGGTGGGGTCCATACTTAAATTTGCATTGCCATTAAAATCTTTTGTTTCGGGCTGTGTCCCCTTTGATGTAACACGCGCAACTGCTGAACCTGTAAAATCCAGCCCCCCTGTTGGCACAACTATATCGGATTCATTTATTTTTTTGGATTCGTATCCGCCGGCAAACAGACCATCATCAGACGTATTGGTTGATGTTTGATTGTCGATATCAAAAACCTCTGTCTGGATTGAATAATGCCCAAAATCAGAATATGTCAGGCCTATTTCCTTGCCCAGGGATGAATATGAAAAGTGTTGCAGTGTCGCCGTATTGTTTTCGGCATCGGCAAAACTGTTTGCCCAACGTTCAAAATCGGTCGTATGTACGCCGTCCGCATCCGTCATTTTTATACCGGAAATTTTTCCATCTGTGTCCAATATGAACGTCAACTTTTCCCCGGTCAATGTGTTCATAACCGCGCCATCGGCCGTCAATATAGTCGTGTTTTCACGGATTTCATTTGCAATATTTTCAAAATACGTTGGAACCGTATCACGCCACGAAACAAAACAATCCGCCGAATCCGCCCCGTCACCAAAACACCGATCCCCCAGCGCATTGTTTATAACATATGCCGCCATATGGAACAGGGTTTCTTTACCCGCAAAATGTTCAGCGATTTGTTCGGCTGTCAGTTCGGTATCAGTCAAATATACCGCCGCAGCGGCAATATCCGTGCGTGAAATATCGGTACCAATTCCCGGATTAAATTCGTCCCATTCGTTCAGGCGATAATCTATGTAATCCGCAACCTGTTCGGCATTGCGGCTGTACAGTCCGGTTATGGTTTTGTTTTGTTCCACAATCGCGTTTTCATATTCCGCCGTTGGATTTTGTGGACGCGGTTTATACCCACTGTCCGGACCGCCGGGGATATAGCCGGAAACACCGCCACCGTCATTGCACCCCGAAATAAATAACATTGTGCCAATTATCAACAGTGTTTTTTTCATACCACACCCCCGTAGATTGCAAAACTATCTTTTTACACCAAATGCGACGTCCATTTGTATTCCATTATCAGCTTCATAGTCGATTGTACCCGTGGCCTCGGTCGGGATTCCAGATGACGGGTTCGCACCATAGTAGCCCATATTTATATTTGCCGTCCCAGACACAACATCTTCGGGCAACCTAAAATCATCCGTACCACTATAGTTTGAAAAATCTATATTTGCGGTTGTGTCCCCCATTTGCTTTGTTACCGCAATGTCATACCAGTTCGCAAAATCCGCCGTCAGTGTTGATGTGCCACTGGTCTTGTCGAACGTCAATGCCACACGGTCATCACGAATATCCAGATTTTGATTATCCGCATTTGTAACGGTACCGACCGCCGCACCAGAAAATTCTAAATTATTGTCAACTGACGTTTGAACGGTTGCGTCCGCAATACGTCTGGATTCATATCCGCCAGCGAACGGAATTGATTTCCAGGTATTATCATTTTTTATCTGATACACGCCAAAATCGGAATAAGACAATTTCAAATCGCCCGTTGCCGCGGAATCATAAACCAATGCGGTCACATTATCCACGCCAAACGTATTTGTATTTCCAATTCGGTTATATGTTGTATCGTCAACGGTAATTGCGTTTATATTGCCGGCGTCATCAACCGTAAATTTCAAATTAGTGTTTGCCGTAGAATAAAATTCGGCATTGGAAATATCTATTTTTTCGGCCCATTCACGCAAATATTTTAACCGATTATTCATAATTGTTGCATTATCCGCGCGCCAATCAGAAACACAGGTTGCCACATTACCAGCCGTGCCACAGGCATTAAACAATTCCGGCGTAATAACATACAATGCCGCATTCAAAACATCCGCATTTGCGGAATCAAAGTCCGCCGTCCCATCCGCAACTTGTATTGCCAGGTTTGCAATATCCAAATACTGGTCACTGGTTACAGTACCGGTATATCCGCGCAGTTGAAATGAAATATTATCCGCAACCTGGGCATCATTGGTCACAATCATATTTGTGACAACCTTGTTATTTGTTTTGGCGGCATTTTCATATGGACGCGCGCCGGGTATTCCAGGTCGGCCGTATCCGCCGGATGGTGTTCCGCCATCACTGCACGCCGCAATAAAGCCCATACAAACCAGGAAATACGGAAACTTTCTCATTATCACCCCTTTCTTGATTTTATGATAGAAACTTTATCAATATTATACAAGGGGATTTTTATATTCTATTTTCCAAATTTTCCACTGCGCGGGAATCCGACTGGCACGGTTCGACCCTGGGACGCGCGACGTCCCGTCCACGGCGCCCAATCGTCCAACTTGGTTGTGCCGCGGCCCGTTGTCCAACCAAAACCGTCCGTCGCATTAAAGAACATAACGTCCAGGACATATGTACGTTCGGCATTATATTTTTGCAAAATTACCCCCTTGCCCCGGGTCATTTCAGGAATTTCGGCGGTCGGGAATATCAACAGTTTGTCATTAGAACCGGACATCGCGACCGTATCACCGGTAACCGGCACACACATAATTGCACGGTTGCGTTCATCGGTGTTCATAACTTGTTTTCCGCCACGCGTCTGGGCCAGGCAGTTTTCACCCGACACGATAAACCCAGTTCCGTGTCGCGCAACCAGCAAATATTTTGCAGACGTGTCCAGTACAAATGCCGAAACAATATTTTCATCGGCTCCGATGTCCGCCATCATTCGCACAGATTCACCAAAACCGCGCGCCGACGGCAAATCATTTGCCGACAGAGTGAACATCTTGCCCCCACTGGCAAACAGGTTGATTTTATCGGTTGACTGCGCGTGGAAAGCGAACTGCAGTTCGTCGCCCTCCTTGAACTTCAAATCCAAATTGTTCAAATCCAGGTGCCCCTTAGCCGCACGAATCCAACCCATAGTCGATAACACGACCGTCACGGGTTCTTTTTCAATAAACTCTTCGGCGTTGACAACAATTTCCGCGGTTTGCGGTATCCACTGTGTACGACGACGGCCAAGCGTCGTTTTTTTGTCGTAACGCTTTTTTATATCCGTGAACCAGGCCTTTAACTGTTCGTTTTGCGCATCCGGACTGGCCAACAGTTCTTGTAACTGTTTTTGTTCCGCCAATAATGCCGCGTCTTCACGACGGATTTCCATTTCTTCCAGTTTGCGCAATGAACGCAGACGAGTGTTTAATATTGCCTCTACCTGGATATCGGTCAGGTTAAATTCCGCAACCAGGACGGATTTCGGGTCGTCTTCATTTCTGATGATTTCAATCACCCTGTCCAGATTCAAGTACACTATCAACAAACCGCCCAGAATTTCCAACCGGCGCGTAATATTACCCAGGCGCCAATTCGTACGACGCACCAAAACATTTTTCTGATGCGCGATAAATTCACGCAAAACATCGCCAATTCCCATAACACGCGGCACACCACGGGAATCAATGACGTTGAAATTCATATTGAATTTATATTCTAAATCCGTCATTGCAAACAGGTGCGCCATCATTTTATCCGCCGGGACATTACGCGACTTTGGCGTGATAACAATCCGAACGTCCGTTGTGGATTCATCACTAATATCGTCCACCAATGGCAACTTTTTCGCATCTATCAGATTGGCAATCTGTTCAACTAATTTAGATTTCACAATACCGTACGGGATTTCAGTGATAACCACCTGTTCGGCGCCACGATCCAGTTTTTCTATTTCCCATTTTGCACGGATTCTGAATGCGCCACGACCAGTATCATAATTTTTTACAATCGTATCAAAAGAATCAATCAGCACACCGCCCGTCGGAAAATCCGGCCCGACCAGTTTTTTCATAATCTGAGCCGTTGTGGCATCTGGATTATCAACAACCAGGTTCAGTGCATCGCAAACCTCAGCCACGTTGTGGGTCGGAATATTTGTCGCCATACCAACGGCGATTCCCATCCCCCCGTTAGCCAACAGGTTTGGAAACGCACCCGGCATTACCGTCGGTTCAACCGTCGTACCGTCAAAGTTTGGCATCATATCGACGCTGTCTTCGTCAATACCCTCCATAATCAGCATTGCGGCGTCGGTCATTTTTGATTCAGTATAACGATATGCCGCCTGGGGGTCGCCATCGATATTACCAAAGTTGCCCTGGCCGTCTATCAATGGATAGCGTACGGAAAAATCCTGAGCCAGACGAACCATAGCATCATACACCGAAGAATCACCGTGCGGGTGGTAATGCCCCAGCACATCGCCAACCACCGTTGCACATTTGCGAAACGCGGCCGACGGCGATAACTTTTGACGCAACATAGAATACAAAATACGTCTGTGCACCGGCTTTAGCCCGTCGCGAACATCGGGCAACGCGCGGGATACAATCGTGCTGACCGCGTATGACAAATAGCGTTCGGACAGTGCGTCCGACAGTTGCTGTGAATCTATTCTTTCGATAACTTCCTTGCTCATAACACCGTAAAATTAAAACATTTGCAAAAAAATAACAACAGAAAAAAATGCTGTCCAGGCACTAGTAAAATCATATTTTATAAAAAAATTATTTTTTCGTCATTTTTGACTTGAATTTTATTTTTTTCAGTTTATATGTATATACAAACTTTGGTTCCCCGTATGGGGCGGGCTGTCCACAGGGACAAGTCGGGGCATTACTGAATTATAATGTGGTGTCTGAATGTACGTTGCCAAATTGCGTTTGGGCGACGAACCAATCAAAACAAAAACAGAAAAATAACGTCATATCGGCATTGCCGGTCTGTCACTTTGATTGCAAAGGGGGTATTAAAATGACTTTTAAGCGCACAATTCCGTACTTTTTGACCAGTGCGGCAATGATGTTGGGTATATCACATACAATGGGCTCAACCGACGGTGGGACTTTGCCGGACGATGCCAAAACACGTACTGCAACAACCCAGCCAGTGCCAAATAAAACTGCACACGCGGACACAACATACGTTCTGGCCGCGGCTAATATAAATACAAGCAAGATAATAGACGCCGTCGCCCACAGATACGATGTTGTATATACGCGCGCCGACGGAAACCAGTTCCGTCGCAGTGGTGGTACACGCGCGTGGCGAAACAACAATCCGGGCTGCCTGCGCTATTCCGAATTCACCGCCGCCCAGGGCGCAATCGGCAAAGCTGGCGGATTTGCCGTATTCCCAGACGAAGAAACCGGTATGCGTGCGATTTGCGCGCTGTTACAATCGGATGGATACAGAAATCTGACCATATCCCAGGCGATTTTCAAATACGCCCCGCCCCACGAAAACGACACCGACGGGTACAAGGCAACATTGCGCCGCTTGACCGGTCTGGACATATCGGTAAAACTGTCCAGTTTGACCCCAGATCAGATTATGCGCGTTGCCCGCGCAATCAAGGTTGTCGAAGGTTGGCGCACCGGCAGGGAAACTGTTATTCCAACAAAAATGCCGCCCCAGGATACAATAGATTTATACGCCGCGGCAAAGACACAAATGGTAAGAAAATCAATGGACAGAAGTATATAAAAAACGCGCATCAGCGCGTTTTTTTTAATTCAACTTACTCTTTATTTCACGGATTCGCGCCAAAATTTCACGTAAATCCGCATCGGTTACACTTGGCGTGGGACGGTTATGCACCTCGTCCGCAAGAACAATGCATAGCGTCGCCAACAGCGCACTTTCCGGCAGGGGACCAATTTTATCCAAAATTTCACGCGCGCGCGCATCAACCATTTTTCCCAACTCTATCAGGCGCGATTCCTGGCCATCTTCGCACCCCATAGGATAATTTTTATTTACAATAGGTATTGATACGACACTCATTTCAATTTCTTTAGTATAGATATTGTCTGGTTTATCATATCGGTCGCACGCGCATTTTTATCGCGCAGATTTTTAACCTGTTCGGTTAAAATTGCAACCTCTAAATCCGTTTGACGCCCGGCATTTTCCGCAACCGAGTGCAATTTTGCGGCAGCTTCTTCGACCGCGGCCAGTTCTTGAAAAATCTGTTGTTTTATATCGGACATATTTTCAGTTTAAGATATTTTTTAGATGCGTTCAACAGCAAAATGTGATATACTGTTCGCATCTAGCGGGGGATTTGTTTTGATGAAGACAAAAATCATTTACATTTCTGGTAATGAAGTATTTGATATGGCCGATATTCGTGCCGCTTTTGAAGAGGTGCGAACCACATTGGGCTTGGGACGTGATACGATTATGTTCGGCGTTCCGGTTGATAATGATGATGCATTTGTTGCACAACAACCTGCATCTGCGGTTGCCGAAACTGAACCGGTTATAACCAATGATACAATCGATGAACCTGTTATTATTGATGACGTGGAACCAGCTGTGGTGTCGGACACGGCGGAAATAACCGCCCCGGTTGTCGAAGAAGTAATCCAGGCAGACACAGAAATTATCGCCGAAGACGCGGCCGTTGTCACACCAGAAAAGAAATCCACCACACGCAAACCCCGCACGCGCAAGGTTGCCGCCACACCACAATCCACGGAAACCGCGGACGCGCCAGCAACAAATGAAAACGAAAAAATAATTCCTATATTGTCTGTATTAGCATCGCAAAAAAATACCGACGCACCCGTATCTGATAATTCCGACAACAATGATAATGACGTGGTTGATGTTGACGCGACCGACGATGATATTGTTGATACTGTTGCCGACATTGACATTGGGGTGGACGCACCAGTCGATGCGCCGGTTGACACGGACACCGCGGCACAACACGCGGCGATTGCCGATATGATTACCGATGATGCCCCAGACGCCCCGATTGAAAAAACATTGGAACAGTTATTGGAAAGTATGACGCCCCTGCGTGAAGATATTGTCGAAGAGGTCGCCGATACAACCGACGCCGTTTCCGATAACGTTGACGATTTAACCGACGCAATCGCGGATGCATCGGACACAACAGATGCAACATTGGAACAACTGGCGGCGGAATTTGCCGAAAACCAGGACAAAATCCCGACACCGCAAAAAAACGCCGCACACAGCAAAATCGGAAAACTGAAAAACATTTTGCCGTTCAAAAAGGCAAAACGTGAAGATTCTGGCCTGATGGGCGACCTGTTCGGCTGGGCCGGCATTGCGGCAAATGATGATGATTTTACTATTCCCGGTTTCTTTACAAACGCCGCATCCAAAAAATAGGTTTAATATATGAGTCCTGATGAATACAGACACAATTCTTAGATTGTTGCAAAATTCCGGATTCCATATTCTGGGGGCCGACGGGACTTATTTATATCTTGAAGATCCATCGTGTATCCTGCGCAGTTTTGAAACGTTTATCGAATATGCCTGGATTGTAATAGTGTGCATAACGGGCCTGTTGCTGTTTGGCTGGGCCATATCGATGATACGCGGTGCAAAAAACGATATTTTTACCAATCTGCGTAATCTGCTGATTATGTTTGGAACGCTGTCCGCGGCGGTGCCGATTGTAAATATGATTTGGGGTGACGACCTGTTTGCGCGCGGATGCCGAACAATACGCGTATCAATCGATGAATTAAATACTGTTCTGGACGCACAAAACCTGGAACTGTCCAAGTATGAAGAATTTCGTCTGTATGAAAACATTGATATATACGATTCTGGTGCAATGCGCGATGCGACATACGCCGATGCCCCACTGGCAGCGCCAAGTGTGGCACCGAAATTAAACGACGTAACGGTCAGTGGCGACACAAACACCATACGCACACCGGGTGACGGCACACCACGTGAAATTGGCGAATCCGCCGGCAGCACACCCGCCGCTTCGCGAACCCGGCCGGCACGCACATCCGCGCGTCGCCCTGCACGTGCCACCGCCGCCGCGCGTGATGTTGTGTACACAAATGCCGACGGTACGCAATACCGGCATACCGGCGGATCACGCGCGTGGCGCAATAACAACCCTGGCAATATCAGATACAGCGAATTTGCACGGCGCGTCGGTGCCATTGGCGAAGCCGGCGGATTCGCCGTATTCCCTGATGAAGAAACTGGTATGCGTGCAATCGGTCAATTATTGCGCAGTGACAGTTATAACCGCCTGACCGTTGCGGGCGCAATCAGTCGATACGCCCCGCCGTCTGAAAACAATACCGCCGCATACCACAGACGTATCCAGGAACTGACCGGACTGTCAATAAATCGCCGTATGAGTGAATTGAACGATGCGGAACTGGCGCGCGTTGTCGGCGCAATAAGACAAATTGAGGGCTGGCAGGTCGGCCGCGTTGTTGAAAACTGATGGGGGATATTATGCGAAACAGAAACCAATCCGGAAATATCGCACTGAATATTATGTTGATTGTTATGTTTGTAATAATCGCGGTGCTGATATATATACTGGCTGGCGGGCCATTACCAAACGTCGGACGCGTTGGTGGTGTTCAATCACCGACAATGCCGGCCACGTCACAAATCACAACGGGTGTTGCCGCATCCGGTGAATTTACCGACGGATTGACCAATCCTGATTTTTCCGAACAATATCAGTTGGATGAATTTGGCGCAGGCGTTGCCGCACGCGACATATTTGACCGCGATGTTGACGGTGACGGTCGTCGTGACAGAATCACCCGCACACGCAATGAAAACGGCACGTCGCACGCATATTATCAATATAAAATAGAACTAAACCGGGGCGGTGAATTTGTCGATATAACCCCAAGTGGATTTCGCACGGTCGAAGGTGCGGAATGCGCCCTGCAAAAATTGCAATTTGTTTTTCGACCGGAATTTCGTGCGATAAAAATATCGCGCGATTGGGATACATCCTGGGATACGCCGACAATGGCGACACGCACAGTATATGCGTTTAATAACGGGCAACTGGTCGAAATAGAATCAATGCCGCTAAAAATCGTTTGCGATGTCACGGATCTATTTTAACAAAAACATATTGCGCGCAGAATAAACAATTCCACCAGACACGACATAGTGGTCATACACGCCAATATTTACCGGTGCCAACAGATTCTTTATCTGTTCGGTGATTTCTATGTCTTCGACTGAAAAAGACGTATTTGGTGTCGGATGATTATGCATCAGAACAACGGAACGCGCGTTCAGTTCCAATGCTCGTTTTAATATTTCACGCGGATATGTGGTTGCCCAGTCGACGGTTCCGACACTGTGCAAATCGTCCGAAAGCAAACACATTTTATCGTCCAGGTACAAAACGTGTACTTCTTCTTTATCCTTGCCGGACAGTTTTAACAGGCAATAATTTGCCAGCGCACGGTCATCACGAAAAATCGGGCGCGAACCTAATTCCGACCTATATCCGGCAATCATAATTTTATGAATTGCCTTGATAAAAATTGCTGTGTTTCGCCCCATTCCGGGAAATTCAATCAATCTGTCCAATGGCGCGGTTAAAACCGGATACACGCCACCAAACTTTTCCACCAGACCACGCGCCAACGGCCGCACATCACGCCGTGGTATTGCATATCCCAACAGCAATTCCAATAATTCGTAATCCGCCAGTTTGTCGTCCAAGAATTTCCGGCGCATACGTTCACGATGTCCAGTGTGAAAATTCAAATCCTTGTCGTCTGGTTTCACGGTGCATTACACCATTTTTTCAGTAAATATGATAACCCCGTCTTCGGTAATCCCCAGGGTGTGTTCCCATTGCGCGGACAGCCCGCCGTCAACGGTACGCGCCGTCCAACCGTCCGCATCAATTTTACATTCGGGCCGGCCGGTATTTATCATCGGTTCAATCGTAAATACAAGACCCGGAACCATTTTAACCCGATCCCACATTTTGTCATAGAAATGAAATATTTGTGGGTCGTCGTGCATAACCTTGCCTATGCCGTGACCGACAAAGTCGCGCGAAATCGAAAAACCGTGCGGGGTAACAACGGCCTCGATAGTTTTGCCGATTTCGGACAGCGGCACACCCGGCCCACATACGGCAATCGCCGCGTTCAGAGCATCCTGGCACGTTTGAACCAATTCACGCGCACGTGGCGCGACGTTTCCAATCATAAACATACGCGACGCATCACCGTGAAATCCCTTGTATTCAGCCGTCAGGTCAACGTTTACAATGTCGCCGTCGCGCAAAATCACATCATCACTGGGGATTCCGTGCACAATAACATCATTGACGGACGTACAAATACTTTTAGGATACCCCTGGTACCCCAAATCGGACGAACGCGCGCCGTTTTCACGCAAAAATCCGGCAACCAGACGGTCTATTTCACCGGTGGAAATGCCCGCACGAATATACGGCGTAATAAAATCAAAACAGCGCGCAACCAAATCACCAACAACACGCAGACGCTTAAAATCTTTTGGTGCGTAAACAGACGCCAACATTTTTATTTCCCCCTATTTCCTGCTTTTAACGGCCAATTTTGCCGCACGCATCGCCAGTTTTAATGAAAAGTCACGTAATAACACCTCGCCCGGCATACCGGTGGTACGAATTTGTTGTTCCAATTCGTTCAGGCGGCGCAATACGGCGACAATCTCTTTTTCTGGCCAGATTTTTACCGCCTGGTTGAATTTTTCCGCAACCTTCCAAAACAGGCGTGGCAACTGGCCGTCAACAACCGCGGTCAACAGACGCTTGAAATGTATATTCAGCATACGAACCAACATATTCGCGTCAACATTGTCATACAGCAATCTGTCCAACGCAACCATTGTCTGCCGAATATGTCCCGCAGTCAAAGAATACAAATAATCATCAGTATTCGCCGCCCCAGTATCCGGCAGGCATTTTTCAACATCATCCAATTCAACGATTTTTTTATCGTCAACATATAATGCTATTTTTGCCAAAAATCCACGCGTAATTCCCCGGTCGCCCCCCAGGTGCGATGTCATATATGCCATTGCATCGGGTGTAATTTGCTGAATCCCCGCTTCGGCAGATAACTCGCGCCGAATCAGCGCGGCCAACGTACGCGCATCGTCCGTATAGCACGGCAATGCCGCCACATCGTCGCCAGATTCAAAAAAACTGCGCAGACCGCCACCGGCACGCAAATCGCCCGCCGCCACAATTACTGTTGCACACAATCCAGAATGTGTAACCAAATCCGTAATCAATGACGCATCACTGTCGCCGGCGTTGGATATTATTACCATCTTGCGCCCGCCAAACATAGACGGACTGCAACTTTCGGCGAATAAAGCGTCCTGTTTTTCGCGCAATTCGTCAGAATCCAGCGCAAACAGGTTATCGCGGTCTATTTCCAGTTTCTGAACCGCACGATCGCACAGTTCATCAACCTGACCCGCATCGGGCCCATAAATCAAAACCGCGCGAATTTTTTCAATTCCGCCGTTAAAATCCGTTTCCTTCCATTTCATTATTGCTTGCTGTCTGTGTCATTATCGGACTGCTGTTCATACCGGTATGTTTCCGCAATCACACGTGTACCAATTTTTTCAGACAGAACCTGGATAATATTCTGAACCGCATTATTATATGACGCGTTCGCCGCCACCAAATAGCGTACAAACGTGTACGATTCCGACGCACTTTCCGTACCGCGGGCAATCTGTTTGCCGTCGGCCGTCAGCGTATAATTCGCCGTCAGAACAATTTCCTGCCACGTGGCGTCACCAGTTGATTCCAATGCCTTGTACCGAGTAACCGGATTTTTCAAATTTACGGTCAGGGTATATTTTGCGTTTGCATCACGCACGCCACCAAATTTTGCGTTCAGACCATTACGCAAATCAATGCCGTTGATGCCACTGATTGGCGCCACGTAAATATCAGTATCACGTGATGTGTACATCGGCTGAAATCCGCACGCGGCCAGTAATAAAAGCGGTATATATTTTTTCATTTTTATCGTGCAGTATTGTTTTTCCTGTTGCTTTTTATCCTTATATTACCTAGAGTTTTAATAAATCGCAAGAGGGAATGATGAATATTTTTATGATGATTTTAGTTGCGATATTTATGGTTGGCTTTTATATGATAAGCAGTCCCAGCCAGCGTGTCGTTCAACAAGAAACAGAATATGCAATAAACAAATCAGACCTGCGTGCGGTCGCAGAATGTGCGGCGGCCGTGCAAAATGCACAAATACGTGGTACAACCTTTCAGGATGTGTGTATTGAAAAAAATGAAATACGCAGCCAGTTTGTCTGCCTGAACAGCAGTATGCGCATAACCAGTTGCGAAATCGTACGCAATAAGCGTCCGGAATACAGTTATATTATAACCGCAACCGGTGCCATTTCCCCTGATAATTACAACAGTATGCTGGAAATACTGGAAGAATACTTTCCAGACGTCGGCACTTTCGGGATATTTATGGACGGGAAAATTATGGTTGGCGGCACATCGGGCGCGCGCATTGTTCCCGACGCAATCGTGGAAGAAATGGAGTTGGTTGACGGTGAACTGGTATATATGACACAATACGAAATCCCAACCGAAGATACTGTATTCACCGCCCCCGTTCAAACAGATGTAATATGCCCTATTGGCACAATAAAAACATATCGCTTTGGTCGGTGGCAGTGCGTTGGATATAATACAAAAACAGATTGCGGCGGTGATATGATTTGGGATTCCGATTTGTTGACGTGCGTGGCAGACGAATCAAAAAAGCCACTGTGCGCGGAACAACAAACTGCCGTTCTGGTTGACAGTGTATGGGAATGTATAAATCCGTTCCCGGAAAAAGAATGCCCCGATGGTATGACCGCACGATTGAACTATACAACATTGGAATGGGAATGCGTTGCCGACCCATCGGCGGTTCAGGATACAAAAAAATGTGAAACACTGACCCAGGGTGCTATTTTTGGCGCGGTCGGTACAACAATACGCGTACCGTCGTCTTCGTGCACGGATTGTGAAAAGGCGATAACCAACTATGATACGTGTGAAACCTATTGTGTGCCAGACCCGTCAAAAATAAATAATCCGGCGTGTTATCCAGGTGACGCTGACGCCTGTACCGGTTCGCATCGTGCATTTTATTTCGGATTTCCAACGTATTCTTATGCTGCACGAATTGAAGGCATTCAAGATTATACCGTGCCCTTGGACGCAAGACATTCACAAAATAGAAAATTTAACTGTATGGATTGTGGTGATGGTGAAATAGATACAACTCGTTCAATTCCGCCATACATTGCAATATGTAAATAAAAAACGCGATGTTCATCGCGTTTTTTTTACCCCTAGCGTTCTTCGCCATTGCGTATGCATCTGGTCATTAAATCCTGATAATCTTGCAATGACTGCTCATATAAATCCGGCGATACGTAGTTACGGTTATCCAGTGTAATACGCAGACTATCCAACGTATCATCCAGCCAATCGTTTTCAACATAAACATACGGAATACTGTCAACCGTTCTAGTATTGATTGGTTTCGGTTTGATAGCTGCATCATATATCTGATAAAAACGCGTTGCACTGTGCAATTCAGCACGTGCAGATTTTGCGGCGGCAATTTGTTGAGTTAAAGACGATATTTCAGATTCAAGTCCGGCGATTTCAGATTCTGCTTCACGCGTGTCGGCACGGTCATATCTGTTGTTTGAAATAAAGTTCTCTAAACTGTAAATCTGGGATTGCAGTTCAGAAATACGTTTTTCCATACCGTTCACATCCTGTACCCGATAGCGCAGTTTCTTGGCACGGTGATCAACCAACGATTTTAATAAATCGAATAAATCTGGCGTTGCTTTGTTTTTCATATTGCACCCCCACAATTATCTACACACTGTAATATAGTACATAATTTTATTTTTGTCAATATTTAATGTTTAATATTTAATAAAATACGGGGGAAAATTCCCCCGTGTTTTACTGTTCTGCAACAGTGAAAGAACCATTATCCAGCATTTCACGCACGGCAAAATGTTTTATTTTGCGTGCCGATGTCTGGGGCAGTTCATTTTCTGTTATTGCAAAATGGCGCACCCATTTATATGGCGCGATTTTCAAATTAGACGCCTTGACCAATGCGGTTACACGCGTAATATTTGTTCCGGGCTTTACCTGGAATACGGCAAAGGGCACAACTTTCCCCTTTACAACATATTCAAATACGGCCGCGGCCAAAATCTCGTCGTTCTGCAGATACAGGTCTTCTAATTCATCGGGATAAACATTTTTACCGGAATCCAGGACAATTACCTGTTTCTGGCGCCCCTTTACCACCAGGCGACCGCGCTTATCCAATTTGCCCAAATCGCCGGTTTTGAACCAGCCATCTTCAAACGCGGCCGAATTTGCCGCATCGTTATCAACATAGCCCGGCATAACCAGGTTTCCACGAACCCAAATTTCCCCTATTCCGTTTTTGTCAGGATTATGAATCTGAATTTCATTTCCAGGCAACGGCCCCGCATAATGCATAGAACCATCCGGCATACGAAACGCAAAGTTAAAGTTCGCCGGCCCGGTCGTTTCAGTCAGACCATAGCAGTCCCCAACAACAAACCCCAGACGTTCATAAAACTTGCGTATGGACGGCTTCAGTGTTGCACCAGCAGAAACCAAAACCTTGGTATTACCACCAAACAGGTCGTGCACAGGTTTGGTCACACGTGTTACAATTCCGCCCAGTCCAACTGCGCGCAATATGTGACGCATCGACAACACAACGCGCATCAGCGTGTACGCGTGCTTTTCACGGGCGGCATCAATAATCTTTTTATGAAAAGTTTCCCAAATACGCGGGACAGCGGGTATAACCTCTGGCCGGTATTTTTTGAAGTCCGCCAAAAATTCACGCGGGTTCAAAATCGGCTGTAACAGTAATTTACCACGCAGCACCAATGGCGCGATTATATTTATCACCACACCATATATATGATACAGCGGCAAAAATCCGTAAAAAGTGTACCCCGGATGAATCACAGGACTGTAAAACAATGCGCCTTCGCCCAATGATATTATATTGTCGTGCGTCAAACCGACCACCTTTGGATTGCCAGTTGAACCAGATGTAAACGACAACATCGCAATATCGCCACGTTCGGCCGGCGCCGCGGTAAATTCACGCGCGTCGGTATCATCAACCGATTCTATATCAAACATTTTTGGCACGCCGCGCCCCTTGATAAAATATTCACGCTGGGCCAGTGCCAATTTGCAATTTGTGCGACGCATCATATTCACGTGTTCCGCCGTGGATAAACCAGTATCCAGCATCAGCACACGCGCCCCCTGCGACGTAATCGCAAAATAAGAACGAATAAAATCGGGCGTATTACCAGACAGAATCGCAACAGTGTCACCACGCTTGATACCAAAACGCTTTGCCAGCAACACCGCACGCTGCTTTACCCGACGCAATAAATCGGCATAGGTTTCGTTCTGTCTGACAAAGAAAATACGGTCTTTGTTCTGGGAACAAACCTGATGCAGCATATCATATATGTTTTTAATCATTTCTACTCTTTTATGTTCGGACACGGTCACCATAACCGCCCCTGTTATTACTATACACACTTTGCGGGCGGAATAACAACCCATTTAATAATTCAATGCAAAAATATATAAAATGTTGCCAAATAATACGGACGACAGCCAAACTTTTGTCAATATATAGTCGCTGATTCGCGATTTTTTATCTATATTTTGTATTTTTATTAGAAAAACGAATCATTTCACAGGTTAAAAAGCATATTTTTTTGACACAAAATACTGTTTTGTGTTTGATTCGGTTCAGGTACAAACGCACCTATGCCCCAGAAAACCCCCTTTTTGAAAAGTAAAGCGAAAAATAAAAAAAATTTTCATTTTTATATATTGCCCGACAGACGTCTATACTATATATTGTTATCAAATAGTTAAAACAACCACTATATATTGAGATTTCAGAATATCGGAGTGTAAAAATGTCTGCACCAGAAAACGATAATAAAATTCAGATTATTCCAACACTTACAACACGGTTAAATGTTGTTCAGAAGCGTTCGGGGGAATCGGTTCCGTTTGATTCGAAAAAGATTTTTGATGCAATTAAAAAGGCCGTCGCCGTCACACACGAAATATCAGACGAACAGATTGCATCTGTGACACAAAGTGCCCTGCACAAACTGGAAGAAAAGTTCACTGACAAAAATCCAACTGTTGAAGATGTCCAAGAATCGGTTATCGAATCACTGATGGACGCGCGTGCGTACAAGACCGCGGAATCTTATATTATATATCGTCAAAAGCGCACTGAAATCCGCGATTCATACGTTGACGCGGTAGAGGTTATAGAAGGATACGTCGGCGGTTCAAATTGGCGTATCAAAGAAAATGCAAATATCGGATATTATCACAATGACCTGATTTATCTTATTTCAATTGTATTGATGATTTTAGGAGCTACA